>Ga0256406_1001936_pt1 | contig 31450 bp, 21 predicted proteins | sample RumenRJG_03DNA_FD_185986 | JGI IMG/M metagenome (GOLD analysis project Ga0256406, IMG submission 185986) | Bovine rumen microbial communities from Lethbridge, Alberta, Canada - RJG_03 | ecosystem: Host-associated > Mammals > Digestive system > Stomach > Rumen | place: Canada: Alberta | collected... | reverse complement strand
CCGTTTCGGTCCGCTGGTACAGATTGGTTCGGCCGAGGACGAGGAGAAGCCACAGTTTGCCCACCTGCCCAAGGAACTGAGTCTGGAGACCGTCACACTGGAGCAGGCACTGGAACTCTTTAAGCTTCCCCGCATGCTGGGTCAGTTTGAGGGTGAGCCTGTCACCATCGGTACAGGTCGCTTTGGCGCCTACGTGCTCCACAAGAAAGTATACACCTCTCTGCCCAAGGACGCCGACCCGCTGACCATCGGTATTGCCGATGCCGTGAAACTGATTGAGGACAAGCGCAAGCAGGAGGCTCAGAAGTTGCTGAAGACGTTCAAGGAAGACAGTAAGCTGACGGTGCTCAACGGCCGCTACGGTCCCTACCTGGCTTACGACGGTACCAACTACCGTCTGCCAAAGAACCTGCACGAGAAGGCCAGGGAACTGACCTACGATGAGTGCATGAAGATCATCAATAAGAATTGAGGTTTGAGATTTGAGGTTTGAGAATTGAGGATTGAGATTTGAGGTTTGAGATTTAAGAATTGAGGTTTATGAAAAGGATTATCCTCATAGGCTACATGGGAGCTGGCAAGACGACCGTTGGCAAGGCACTCGCCAAGGAACTGGGCATCCCGTTCTATGACCTGGACTGGTATATCGAGAACCGCAGGCGCAAGACGGTGTCGGAAATCTTTGCCGAAGTGGGCGAGGAGGGCTTCCGCCAGATAGAGCATAACATGCTGCACGAGGTCGCAGAATTTGAGGATGTCATCATCAGCTGTGGCGGTGGCACGCCCTGCTTCTTCGATAATATCGACTATATGAACGGGCAGGGACAGGTGGTTTACCTGAAGGCCTCGCCGGAAGTGCTCTACAAGCACCTGCTGATGGGCAAGGGCGAGCGTCCGCTGCTCAAGGGCAAGAGCAAGGAGGAACTGATTACCTTTATCCGCGAACAGCTGGAGAAGCGCGAGCCCTACTACAACAAGGCACGCTACACGGTTGACGTGAGCCTCATGGATAATTACGACAAAATAAAAATCACAATAGAGAAACTCCGCGAATTACTGGAACTATGAAGAAATGGACCTTAGATGATGCCCGCGAGTTGTACAACATCAACGGATGGGGTACGAGTTACTTTGGTATCAACGACAAGGGTGACGTCTATGTGACGCCCAGCAAGGACGAGGCGCAGATTGACCTGCGCGAGGTGATGGACGAACTGTCGCTGCGCGACGTGACAGCCCCTGTGCTGCTGCGTTTCCCCGATATCCTGGACAACCGTATCGAGAAGACCTGGAGCTGCTTCAAGAAGGCGGCCAAGGAATACGACTACAAGGGTGAGAACTACGTGGTCTATCCCATCAAGGTGAACCAGATGCAGCCCGTGGTCGAGGAGATTATCTCGCATGGACGTAAGTTCAACCTGGGCGTAGAGGCCGGTTCCAAGCCTGAGCTGCACGCCGTCATCGCCGTACAGTGCCAGAGCGACTCTATCATCGTTTGTAACGGCTATAAGGACGAGAGCTATATCGAACTGGCCCTGCTGGCACAGAAGATGGGCAAGCAGATCTTCATCGTGGTGGAGAAGCTGAACGAGCTGGATATCATTGCCCGCGTGGCTAAGCAGTTGAACGTGCGTCCAAATATCGGTATCCGCATCAAACTGGCTTCCAGTGGCAGTGGCAAGTGGGAAGAGAGCGGCGGCGATGCCTCTAAGTTCGGACTGACCAGTGCCGAACTGCTTGAAGCGCTGGAGATGCTCGACAAGAAGGGTATGCGCGACTGCCTGCGCCTGATTCATTTCCATATCGGTTCACAGATTACCAAGATACGTCGTATCCAGACGGCCCTGCGCGAGGCTTCCCAGTTCTATATCCAGCTGCACAAGATGGGTTATGACGTGGACTTCGTGGATTGTGGCGGTGGTCTGGGTGTGGACTATGACGGCACGCGCTCGCCATCGAGTGAGAGTTCGGTGAACTACTCGATTCAGGAGTATGTCAACGACTGTATCTACACCTTTGTGGAGGCGGCCAACAAGAACAATATCCCCCACCCCAACATCATCACGGAGAGCGGACGCTCGCTGGCTGCCCACCACTCGGTGCTGGTCATCGACGTGCTGGAGACGGCCTCGCTGCCCGAGATGCCCGAGGAGTTTGAACCCGACGAGAACAGTCACCAGCTGGTGAAGGACCTCTATGAGATATGGGACAACTTGTCGCCCCGTAATGTATTGGAGGACTGGCACGATGCTGAGCAGATTCGTGAGGAGGTGCTCGACCTGTTCTCGCATGGTATCGTGGACCTGAAGACACGTGCTGAGATTGAGGCGATGTACTGGAGCGTTTGTCATGAGATCAACGCGCTGGCGAAGAACATGAAGCATATCCCTGAGGAACTGATGAATATAGACAAGTTGCTGGCTGATAAGTATTTCTGCAACTTCTCACTGTTCCAGAGCCTGCCCGACTCATGGGCTATCGACCAGATGTTCCCCATCATGCCTATCCAGCGACTCGACGAGCGTCCTACTCGTAATGCCACGCTGCAGGATATCACCTGCGACAGCGACGGCAAGATTGCCAGTTTCGTGACCAACCGTCATAACTCGCACTCGCTGCCCGTCCATGCGCTGAAGAAGAACGAGACCTATTATCTGGGCGTGTTCCTCGTGGGTGCCTACCAGGAGATCCTGGGCGATATGCACAACCTCTTTGGCGACACCACGGCTGTTCACGTATCGGTGAAGGACGGTCACTACCACATCGACCAGATTTTCGACGGTGAGACCGTGGCCGAGGTGCTGGAATACGTGCAGTACAACCCCAAGAAACTGGTACGCCAGTTGGAAATCTGGGTATCCAAGAGTGTGAAGGAAGGCAAAATTTCCCTTGAAGAAGGTAAGGAGTTCCTGAGCAACTATCGCAGTGGACTCTACGGATATACCTATCTGGAACAGTAGGAGTTAAAGGAGTTCTTTTAGTCGGTCTGCGACCTTTGTAAAAGCGTCGCAAGCGCCGAGCGAAGGAGTTAGAGGAGTTAAGACAATAGCTTTAGTGATGTTTAACGACTGGTATATACTCGGATTGAGCGCAAGCGCCTGGATCACCATTGTGACGGTGGTCAGCATCTTTGTGGTGATGGCTCGCTCGCGCATACCTGCAGAGGTGGCCTTTCTGGGAGCCCTGACGGTATTGCTGGTGACGGGTGTCGTCACGGAGGAGGAAGGTATGGCGGGATTCGGCAGCGAACCTGTTGTGGTGCATGCAGCCTTCTTTGTGATTATTGCAGGACTGATGCAGACGGGTGTGCTCTATTGGCTCACAAAGCATGTATTGGGCGATCCGAAGAACTACAACAATGCGCTACTACGACTGATGGTGCCCACCAGTATCTTGTCGGCTCTGCTTAACTCGGTCAATGTGGTGGCGCTCTTCATCGATGCGGTGAAGATATGGTCACGCAAACTGAATGTCTCGCCCTCCAAACTATTATTACCCCTGAGCTATGCCGCCACCCTTGGTGGTATGTGCACGTTGCTGGGCAACTCTTCCAATCTGGTGGTAGCCGGTCTTTACCTGAATAAGACGGGCCACTCCATGCACATCTTTGAACCACTACTTCCTGGTCTCATCGTGACTGTCGTGGGTATCTTGCTGGTGATTATCATGCAGCATTATATCCCATCGCGCAAAACGGCTGAGGAGTCGTTTGAGACCACCAGCGACTATACCGTGGAACTGCTGGTACCAACAGATAATCCTGCGGTGGGAAATACCGTAGAAGAGGCCGGACTGATGAACGTCAAGGGTGGTACACTCCTCGAAATTGTCCGATTTGATCGGGAAATTATCATGCCTGTGCCCAAGGATGAATGGGTGCTGGGAGGCGACCGTCTGATTTATGCCGGACAGATTAACGAGATTCTTGAACTGAAACGCACACACGGATTGGCTGCTGCCGATCATCATGTGTGGAGTATCAATGATATCGATACCAAGCGAAAGATGCGCACTGCCTACGTCAACTTCGGCAGTTCTCTGATAGGTCGCTCTATGTCGGAGTGTCATTTTGAACAGAAAAACAACGTGGCCCTCGTGGCTGTAGCCCGTCAGGGAAACCGTGTTAACGGACAGCCGCGTGAGATTCGTCTGGAGGCTGGCGACTCGCTGCTACTGGAATGTCCACCCAATGATGACCGTGCGTTGGAACAGAACAACCGTGGAAAGGTGACTTTCTTTGATAGTCATTTCGTGCCGCAGTTGGGCAAGAAGACCATCACCTCAGCAATTATCCTGGTCTTGATGTTCCTGATTTCATCGTTCCACCTGCTACCTCTGATGGCTTCTACCATGTTTGCCGCAGGACTGATGATGATTTTCGGTTGCTGTCGCATCACGGGCGTGACCAAATATATAGAATGGGAGCTGTTGCTCATCCTGGGCGCCACGGTGGTATTCTCGGTGGCCATCACCAAGACGGGCGTGGCCGACACCATAGCCCACCAGGTGTTACAGCTATGCGGCAACAACCCGTATGTGGTCATGGCGGTGATGTGTATCCTGGCCTCTGTCGTCAGTGAGTTTGTGAGCGACGTAGGTTCCAGTGCCGTGTTCTTCCCCATCATGTACCAGCAGGCTGAGATGCTTGGCTGCAATCCCATGCCGTTTATCATATCACTGATGCTCAGTGTCACCATCAGTTTTGCCTCGCCCATAGGCAGCAACACCCACATGCTCATCTACGGTCCCGGTTCGTTTAAGTTCACCGACTTTGCCCGTCTGGGTATTGTGATGCATATTGTGCTACTCACCGTGGCACTAGGCTTGGTCACTATAATTTATCCATTATATTAATCACATTGAATCCAACATGAAACCATCATTGACCGTTATCAAAGTAGGAGGTGCCGTCGTTGAGGACGAGGCACAGCTCACACAACTTTTACACGATTTCACCGCTATTCAGGGACCGAAGATACTGGTTCACGGCGGTGGCCGCAGAGCCACAAAGATAGCCGAGCGACTGGGCATCGAGACCAAAATGGTGGACGGGCGCCGTATCACCGATGCCGATATGCTGGAAGTGGTCACCATGGTTTATGGCGGACTGGTTAATAAGAATGTGGTAGCCCGTTTGCAGGCACTTGGGTGCGATGCCATCGGTCTGACGGGTGCCGATGCGAATATCCTGCTCTCTCAGAAGCGCCCCGTGAAGATGGTCAACGGCGTACCTGTTGACTATGGTTACGTGGGCGACGTGAAGCAGGCATCAGGCGCAAAACTATCCCATTTCATCGACGCCAACCTGATTCCCGTTGTGGCACCGCTTACCCACGACGGACAGGGACACATGCTCAACACCAATGCCGACACAATGGCTTCTGAGACTGCTAAGGCCATGGCAGTAGCAGGTTACGACGTCACCCTGATTTACGCGTTCGAGAAGCCAGGCGTCTTGCGTGATGCCGATGATGACAACTCCGTGATTGCCACCATCAACCATGCCGACTTCGAGGCCTACAAAGCCGACGGCACCATCAGTGGAGGTATGCTACCCAAGATAGAGAACGCCCTTGCCGCCATCGACGCAGGCGTGCAGCGCGTTATTATCACCAAAGCCACGGCTATCGATGGTCATCATGGCACGATGATTACAGATTGAAACTTTTTGGCAAAAGATAGATAAATACCATACATGTGGTATTGTTGGATGAGGAAAATCTTTGTACTTTTGCAGCCAGAAGTTTAGTACAAGAGAGTCTCATCCAACAAAAAACGATATGACTAGATTAAAAGCATGGCGAAAGCCTCTCCTGACACTTATCTTATTGATGCTGTCAGGGGCTGGTGAATTGTATGCGCAGGATAACAAAACATCTGTGCCGATACAAAGTGTAACCCCGCAGAAACCGCAACAGGCAGTACCCGTAGACATGGTTCTGATGACGGGAACGGTGAAAGATACCGAAGGAGAGGTATTACCGGGTGTTAATATCTATGTACGCGAAACGAAAGGCGGGTCGGTTACCGATAATGAGGGTAATTTCACCCTATCGGTGCCGCGAGGCAAGAGCATCACCATTGATTTCTCGTATGTAGGAATGAAGACGCTGACGCGTACATACGACGGCAAGCGTGCCCATCTGAACCAAGCTATCGTGCTACAGGCCGACACCCATCTTCAAGAGGTTGTGGTAACCGGCCTGTTTGATTATAAGTCATCTACGTTTACAGGCTCAACGGCATCGTACACACAGGACGAACTGAAGCAGGTGTCGGGTGTCAATGTACTAAAGGCTATCCAGTCGCTCGACCCGTCGTTTGTGGTGGACATGAACAGTATCAACGGTTCAAACCCGAATGCGCTGTCGGACATTACCATTCGCGGCAACTCCTCATTCAGTGGTCTGCAAGGCGAATATAGCGGTAATCCCAACGCACCACTGTTTATCCTCGACGGTTTCGAGTCGACACAACAGCAGATTTTCGACCTCGACATCAACCGCATCAAGTCGGTCACGGTGCTTAAAGACGGCTCTGCCAAGGCCATCTACGGTTCCAAGGCCAGCAACGGCGTCATTGTTGTAGAAACAGTGCAACCCGAGGTTGGACGTCTGCGCGTCACCTATACAGGTCATGTTGGCGTGGAAGTGCCCGACCTCACCTCCTACGACATGTGTAATGCAGCAGAGAAGTTGCAGGTAGAACTGAATGCCGGCCGCTATACGGCACAGGCTCCTTATACCCAGGCCCAACTTGATGAGCAATATAATGCACTGGCCAAGGCCGTGGCCCGTGGTGTCGATACCTATTGGCTGTCGCAGCCCCTGCGTACCGGTATCAGTCAGAAGCACTCCGGCTATATAGAAGGAGGTACTCAGGAGATGCGCTATTCCGCCACCGTATCGTATAATAAAATTGGTGGTGTGATGAAGGAGAGCGATCGTGAGACGATATCGGGCAATATCAACCTGTCGTACCGCTATAAGCAATGGATGTTCAGAAACTCACTGAGCGTCACCAGCAACCGTGCCGACGACAGTCCTTACGGCACTTTCTCAGACTATATGGTGCTTAATCCGTATTTCACACCTACTGATGAGTATGGAAATATCCAAAAAGTGCTGGGCACCTATACCTCGCCCGGAGCCAATGGTAGCACTATCACCTACTACAACCCCCTTTATAATGCCATCATCGGCACGAAGAATTTCTCAAAGTATAATGAGGTAGTAGAGAATTTCTATTTGGAATACCGTCCGTTAGAGGACCTGCGCTTCACTGCCCGTATGGGATATACCCACCAGAACAATAAGCGTGAGGATTTCTACCCTGGTGACCATACCCGTTTCACTACATGGACGGGCGACCGCTACTTCCAGCGTGGCAGCTACAGCATCAATAATGGTGAGAGCAATAATCTGTCGCTGGACCTCACCGCCCACTATTCTCATCAATGGGGCAAACACCTGTTTCTCTCCAATGCTGCCTATTCGCTGCAGTCGTCCGACTCGAACACTGAGGGCATGACGGCCTGGGGCTTCCTGAACAACCACGTGGACTATATCACCTTTGCCAAGCAGTATGCTGAAGACGGCAAACCATCGGGTTCGGAAAGCACCACCCGATCACTGGGTATCACCGGTGCTGCCAACTACTCTTACGATGAGCGCTACCTGTTGGATCTCAGTCTGCGCTTAAATGGTTCTTCGGTGTTCGGCACCGACAACCGCTGGGGTACGTTCTGGAGCGTTGGAACAGGATGGAATCTTCATAAAGAAGCCTTCATGAAAGATGTGAAATGGCTGACGATGTTCAAGCTGCGCGTCACCTACGGACTGACGGGTAACCAGAATTTCTCGCCTTATCAGGCCAGGGCTACCTATAAGTTCTACGACAATATCGTCTATGACAATATCTCGGGTGCCTACCTGATGAGTATGCCCAATAACAACCTGAAATGGCAGCAGACGGGCGACTTCACGATAGGTGCTGACGTGTCGATAAAGAACCGTCTGAACCTACGTTTCGACTACTACGACAGTCGCACCCACGATGCCCTTATAGCCATGTCTATCCCGTCGTCAACAGGATTCAGCAGTTATATGGAGAATCTGGGTAACGTGCAGAACAAGGGTATTGAGGCCACGGTCAATTGGCGTTTCTATCAGAAGGGACAGTCGTTCTTCAGCGTCAATGCCAGTGTGGCTCACAACGTTAACAAGGTGAGCGAGATTAGCGACGCCCTAAAGTCGTTCAACCGCACGCAGGATGCCAACAACACCACGTCGCCCATTATCCGCTACGAGGAAGGGCAGTCGATGACTGCCATCTGGGCCGTGCGCTCACTGGGTATCGATCCTGCTACCGGTCGTGAGCTGTACCAGAAGAAAGACGGGTCTGTGACCTACGACTATACCACCGACGACTATATCATTGCCGGCGATTCCAACCCCAAAGTGCATGGCTCTTTCGGACTGAACGGTGAGTATAAGGGGGCAGGTCTGAGCATGCTGTTCAACTATCAGCTTGGTGGCGACTATTACAACCAGACCCTGGTAGATCGTGTAGAGAATGTCAACATCGCCTATAACGTGGACCGTCGCGTGTTTAATGACACATGGAACAAGCCCGGCGACCTGGCACTCTACAAGCATATCTCGAGTACGCCAACCACCACGTACGCCTCTACCCGTTTCGTGCAGCGTAATAATATGCTCGACCTGACCAGCATCTCGGGCTATTACGACTTCAAATACTGCAAATGGATTCATTCTATTGGTTTGGAGCGCCTGCGCGCCACATTCTATATGAATGATGTCTTCCACCTCTCTACAGTGAAGGCCGAACGCGGACTCAACTATCCCTATGCCCGTTCGTTCTCGTTCTCGCTGTCTGCCACTTTTTAGTACACCATATTAATATATAGACTACCGTTATGAAAAGAAATATATTTGCTGCAGTTTGCTGTCTGATAGGCGGTATGGCCCTGACCAGTTGTAACGACTGGCTCAACGTGCAGCCCCGCTCTCAGGTGGACGACAAGGAACTGTTTGAGAGCGAGAGCGGTTTCAAGGAGGCCCTCTCAGGCGTTTACTCTTCCATGGTGTCGTCCAGTACCTACACCAAGGAGATGACCTACGGTTTCATCGGCATCCTCGGACAGGAGTGGGACTACTATTATGCCACCCAGTATGATGATGCTGTGGCCTATGATTACGAAGCCGCACTGCCTACCAATATCATCCGAGGCATCTGGGATGGCAACTACAGTGCCATTGCCAATGCCAACAATCTGCTGGCTCATATCGATGACAACCCAAATCTGTTCTCACGCGATAATCATGATGTGATTAAGGGCGAGGCACTGGCCCTCCGTGCTTTCCTGCATTTCGACCTGCTGCGGTGCTTTGGCGTCAGTTTTGCCGTCAATCCCGATCAGCCCGCCATCCCCTATGTCACAGCTCTGACCTATCACGTGTTTCCCCAGTTGACTGTGCGCGAGGTGGCCGAAGCCATTGGAAAGGATTTGGATGCTGCCGAGGCACTGCTCAAGAACAGTGACCCTATCGTTACCGGCCGCACCATCACCGAGTCGGTGGACAACGGCTATCTGGCCAACCGTCAGCTGCACCTCAACTACTATGCTGTCAAGGCGCTGCAAGCCCGTCTGTATATGTGGACTGGCGACTACCAGAAGGCTTATGATGCTGCCTGTGAGGTGATTGACTCGAAGAAGTTTACCTGGGCCAAGGTGGCCAACCTACAGGCTGGCTATGACCTGACGCTGGCCACCGAGCATCTCTTTGCCCTGAATCATCTCACCATGACCAATGATGTGGCAAAGACCTATTTCTCCACCGAATCTCCTAACAGTTTTGCTGTGACCCGTGAGCGTCTGCTCAACTATTTCAACAACGCCACTCAGGACTATCGCTATACGTTCCTCTTCAAGGCCGGTACGGCTACACATGCCGCCAACCGCTATCTGAAGAAATATGACGAGTCGGCCAGCACAGACACCTATTACCGCTACAAGATGCCGCTGATGCGCCATTCGGAGATGTACCTCATCAAGAGTGAGGTGGAATATCGCCAGGGCGACAGTGAGAGCGCACGTGCTACGCTCAACGAGTTGCGCGTGGCGCGTAACCTGACGCGTCTCAACGTTCTTCCTGCCGATTTCTATCAGGAGCTGATACAGGAATACCGTCGTGAGTTCCTGGGTGAAGGACAGCTGTTCTTCCTCTACAAGCGACTGAACCGTCCCACTATTCTCTATTCCCTCGTCGATGCAGTAGCAGAGAAAGTATATACCTTCCCCCTGCCGCTGTCTGAGACAGAATCCATCGAACGCCAACCCAACAAGTAATCCGACTGCCCCATGAAGAAGAAATATCTGTTTCCCGTTATTTGTCTGCTCACGGCGATGAGTGCCATGCAAACAAGTTGCTCGCATGAGGATGTTGATACCTTCGACACGTCATATACAGCGCTAAACATCTGGGTGGGCAATCCCGCCGCCGTCTATGAGTCGGCCACCTACAACTACTCCTACGCCTACGAAGAGGGCACCGTCACCTTCTATGCACAGATTAGTGGCATGCCGGTGGACTATGACCGCACCTTTACGCTTGAAGTCTTCGGTGAAGACTCGGCCACGGTGGCGCCCACGGTGCGTACCGAGACCTATGTGCTGCCGGCAGGAGCCATCAGCGGCACCTATAACGTGCATTTCAACTCACGCCAGTTGGCCTCGCCCGACCTCTTCACCCAGCACGACGGTAAGGTACAATTCCGTGTCAAAGAGAACGACACGTTCGCTACGGGTACCACCGGCCGCCAGTCGTTCACCATTATTCTGAAGAATTATCTTGCCAAACCCGACAACTGGGATACGGCCAACTATCCCCGTTTGCCGCTGAGCCGCTATTTCGGGGCATATAGTCGGGTGAAGTATCAGTTTATGATTGAGACACTGGGGCTAGTCACCTTCGAGATCAATTATAACGCTACTACAGCATTTGATTCAGAGACTAACGTGGCCTCTGCCGCCTATGCGCTCTATCTGCAGCAGGTGATGCAGCGTGCCCTGCTAAACTATAACGAGACCCACGACACACCGCTCACCGACGAGACGGGGGTGCCTGTAACTTTTTAACTGACAGCCATTATCATTTATGAAAAGACATACCACATCCCTGTTTTGCCTGATGCTAGTGGCAGTAGCTTTCACAAGCTGCTATAAAGATGAAGGCAATTATGATTATCACCTGCTCGACGAGGTACGCATTGACACCACCGGCACGGGCATTCAGTCGCAGTATGCCATTATGCGCTACGATACGCTCCACCTGGAGCCCCGTATTTTTTTCAACGGACAACTGGTGAAAGACGAGACCAATGCCCCACTCGATTTCCTGTGGACCATATACAGCGCACATACTGGTGCCGGTGCCAATACCAGGATTGACACCCTGAGCACACACGCCATCCTCAACGAACCCATTCCCTGTATTGGCGGAAACTACCAGTTGCGCCTGTCTATCACCAATCGCAACGATGGAACCCGCACCTTCTTCCCTTTGTCGGTATCGGTCAGCGAGGTGTTTGATGGCGGTTGGCTGGTGCTCTATGAGCGTGCCGACCATCCCGACAATTCCGACGTGGCACTCATCTATAATCCCTGGACCAAGCGTAATGCCAATTACGACCGCCGCTATGTGAACCTCTACGAAGGTACCAACGGTGAACTGCTGCCAGGTAAGCCCGTGCGCGTTCTGGATATTGCCGTTTCGCTGGTGTCGGGCAACAACTATATCGGTCTTTGCACCGATCGCACCCTGGTAGGCGTTAGTGAGAACGGTATCGAGAAGGCTCTCAGCTTTGCCGACTTCTTCTATGAAGCTCCTGCCACAGAGGCGCCAGTATGGTATGGACAACACGGTTCTGGCGTCATGTCGGGTCAGAGTTCCGAGATACTCATCAACGACAACCATGTTTATACCAATACCTACTCGTTCAGTGCTTCCGAAGGTCGTAACACCCGCTTCGGTGTCCATAAGTTTGCCGACGGCATCGGTAAGCTGGCACCATGGAATGCCGAGGTTCCCAACACACTGAGCTACGGCGTAGTGGTATATGACCAGACCTATCATCGCTTCCGCTTTGCCGGATACAACCAGGCACAACTGGAGGAGTTCGGTCCGCAGAACCTGGAGGTGGCAGCCTTCGATATCAATAATACCGGTATGGAACTGTTGATGGGCGACTGGGGTCGCGGTGTCAGCGAGGGCATGGGCTTGCGTCCTTACGATTATCTGCTCATGGCCAACGGAGCGCGCCGTTATCTGGCGGTGACCGATTTTGCCACTACCAACTCATCCAGCGAGAACATAGGCATAGGCCTCTATCCGCTCGATGCGCTCTGTCCCGATATTAACCAGGCCACGACCATGGCTGCCAGTCATGTGGGTAGTTTCATCTACTATGGCGCCGGCAACAAAGTCTATAGCCTGGCATACGACAGTCAGCTGCCTGCCACCGTGGCTTGGACAGCCCCGTCGGCCGACGAGCAGGTTACCTGTGTGCGCATCATGAAATATTACCATGGCTCTATCTATGCTTCAGGTCTGGTGCCCTATTCAGACAATCTGGTACATATCGCCACATGGAACGAGCAAACCCGCGAAGGTCATCTCTACGAGTATCTGATTAACCCCGCCAGTGGTATCCTTGATACAGACAAACACTACGAGTATACTATCCCAGGCAAGGTGAAAGATATGGCCTGGAAATTCTCGATGCAGTAATCATCCAATCATCACATTAATTAGAACTAAAAATGACAACGACAATGAAAAAACTATTCCTTACAATGATGTCACTCATGACTGTTGCAGTCATGTGGGCACAGGGCGTTGACTTCGAACCAGAGGGCACAACGCTTGAACAGGCTTCAGCCAAAGCTAAGGCCGAGAATAAACTCATCTTCCTCGATGCTTACACCCAGTGGTGTGGCCCTTGTAAGATGATGGCACGCACGGTGTTTCCTCAGGAAGCCGTTGGTAATGCACTGAATCCCCGCTTCGTCAGCATCAAGATTGATATGGAGAGTGCCTATGGTGCTCCGCTGGCTAAGAAGTTGCAGATCACTGCCTACCCCACCTTTGTGATTTTCAACGCCGATGCCCAAGAGATTGGTCGTTTCCTCGGTGGCAGCAATGCCGAGGAGTTTATCAAGCGTGTAGAGGAGAAGAGCAAGGACAACTCTTCCAGCAGTCTGCAGCAGCGCTGGAAGAATGGCGACCGTGACCCGCAGTTCCTGAAGGACTATCTTGCCACGCTGACCGCCTCATATAAGCAGGACGAAGCCAACGAGGTGGCAGAGGCTATCCTGGCAGGTAAGTCTGAGACTTTTGCTGCCGATTCTACGCTTCGTGATATCTTCATGAAGAATATTACCAATCCCTTCTCGGAGGCCTTCCTCTATACCGCCCGCAACCCACAGGCGCTCTCTGCACAGATTGGCGAGCGTGCTGTAGAGATGAAGATCCGTAATGTGCTTGGCAACTACCAGCGCCAGATAATCAATGAGCACGACGGTACTGCCACGCTCGACAAGGAGAAGTTTGATGCTTTCGTATCGCTTCTGAAGAGCCTCAACCGTCCTGATGGCGAGCACTATCGCCTGATTACCCTGATTACCCTTGCCGAGAAGCAGAAGGACTACCAATCCTATCTGGACCGCATCAACGAGTATCTGCGTACACCTACGCTCGATGCCAACGATATGCAGCTGGCCCAGTGGACCAAGCCCTTCTCCAGCCCACAGGTCGATGCTAAGTACCGTAACCAGATGAAGGCTATCCTGCTGCAGCGCCTCGACGATATCAAGGCCGGAAAGCGTCAGGCCTCTAATATGGCAGGAAATATGCGTCTGTCTCGTCCCACCGATGAGCTGCTGCGTATGATTGTCGATGCCCTTGACGGAAAGATGCCCAACCAAAATACTAAATAAAAGATTGTTTTTAAAACATTAAAAAGAAAGCGTATGAAAAAAGTATTCCTTTCCTTGGTGGCCTTAGTAGCCACAAGCGCCGTGTTTGCGCAGAAGAAACTAGTGACAGAAACAGAAGTGTCGGCAGCAGATGCAACCGTGGTTGTAGCCCACAATTTCTACGATGCCTCAGGTAACCGTTCATTCCGTCTGGTGGAAGGTGTGTCTCAGACCATTTACACCTACAATGCCCTTAATCAGGTGGAGCGTGAGGATTTCTTTAATCTGACCGATTCTAACAAAGACCGCACTTATGTGTACACCTACAATGAGGCCGGTCAGAAGGCTTCTAAGGAAGAATTTGCCGGCGAGCGTTCTCTAAGCAAAGAGACCTATACCTATGATGAGCATGGCAACATCCTCACCATTACCCCCGGCGCCCTGCCCCTTCCCATCCAGTATACCAATGAGTATGATAATGATGGCAACCTGATTAAGTACGCCATCACTTTCATGGGACGCGACATGGGTAGTGCTACTTATACCTATGAGAATGGTTTGCTGGTGAAGAGTGAAAGTGGCAATACTGTCACCACCTATACCTATGATGAGACCGGTCTGCTCACTGCCCAGGTAGTAACCACTGGTGAGGGTGACGAACAGACAGTCACCGAGACCAGTTACGAGTATGCAGATATCGATGCCTATTTCCAGCCACAGGGCCTGCAGTATGTGGTCAATGCTGGCAACACGGTGACCTTCACATGGACCAGCAATGTTAACGCCATTGTCTTTGACGGTCAGTATGTCGAGGTAGAGGGCAACAGTTTCACCACCCCTGTGCTGCAGGATGGCACCTACACTTTCTACGTAGCTAATCACGGCAATGCCCAAGTGACTGATGAGGTCGCTGTCTATGACAATACCAAGGTGGGCGTTACCAATATCCATCTCAACGGTACTATCACCGCTCAGACTGTGATTTCTCTCAACGATAATAATGAGGAGAAGCGCACCACTACCTATTATATCCCCGTGGCATGGTCACTGGCAGAAGGTTCCAACCCCATCGGTTTCCGCATCTATTACAACAGCAATTACTCTGTATATGTAGAAGATGGCACCATCCGCGAGTACGTGATTCCCGCTTCCAACTATACCATCTATAACATGGCAGCAGGAGGACTGGTTACACTTCCATTTGAGATTAAGGTAGTGGCTGTATATGCTACTGGTTCTGCTGACCCCGACCAGACCCTCCCACTCAACACAGATGAGATTATGGCTATCACCCCCGAGGTCATCAATGGTATCACCAATGTTACTGTCGGTGAGCTGTCTGACGGTGCCTACACCCTCAACGGTGTACGTGTGGCTGCCGATGTCCGCAACCTGACCAAGGGACTCTATATTGTTCGTAAAGGCAATAAGACCAGTAAAGTGCTGGTTCGCTAAATCCACTCCACATGAACAAACGTTTAATATCTATATTGCTGGCCCTGATGCTCGTCCTGAGTGTCGGGGCCAGAAGTTTGGTACTTCAGTTAACCGACGGTACCAAGGTCTATTACCTGCTAAACGGCACCACCAATCCCACCATAAGGTTTGCTAACGACCAGTTGCTTATCCAGAACGATGGCTATGCCGTGGAAGGTGTCAGCAAGTTCTATATCTCTGAGACAGACGATCCCTGCACCGCTGTAGAGTCTGTCATCATGGATCAACAGAACCTGCACCGGCAGGATGGCGTCATCTATGCCAAGACCCGCACCTTGCGAGTCTATACGCCTGCTGGCCGCGCTGTCAGCGCTCCAGTGCAGGTTGTGGGCGATGTGCGAGTTGTTCAGTTGCTGTCGCTCCCCGCTGGCACTTATATTATTCAGATGGACAACCGTTCACTGAAGATTGTCAAACGCTAAACAACATGATGTCCATGAACCACCAACGATACATCCTCCTGCAGCTATGGCTTTTCTCCATGCTACTTGGCAGTTCTGCTCAGACCACCATCTATGGCATCAGGCAGAACGACCGTTTTCTGAGCCATAAGACCAAGTATGTGCTGAACGACGACGATGCGCTGGAGTTTCAGTCCAACCGCTTCTATGTGGTCCGAGCCGACGGCACCCGTCAGAGCCAGCTTTACACCATTGCCGACTCCTTCTACGTGGCCGACCCTGGGCTTGGTGTGCATAAGCCCAACTATCTGCGCAATATCAATTTCAACGACGAACGCAGCTATTACTGCTGGAGCCGTTCACTTCAATCAGACCATTTCATCGTGTTCTGGGAACCCGAGTTCGGTGCTGACCCCACACAGGCACCTGCACCTTATACCTTTGATCCCAATGAACTTCTGCAGCGTGCTGAGAAGATTTACAATGTCTATACCGGTCAACTGGGTTTCTCTCAGCCCGGCAACTCGCCAACGCTCGACACCTACAAGATTATCATGCTGGTGCACTATACCGACACCTGGCGTGCCACCGGTTCTGGTGTTGACAATACTTGCGGCACCCTGGACGTCAATCCTGATGCTGCCAATTCTATCATCACCACTGCCCACGAGATAGGCCACACCTTCCAGTATATTGTCAGTTGTGACCTAGGCACCAATCATGGCTGGCGCTATGGTTTCGGTCCTAATGCCTCTGGCGAATGTGGCTGGTGGGAGAGTTGTGCCCAGTGGCAAGCTTTCAAGGTCTATCCCGAACAGCAATTCACTACCACCTGGAACACCATCTGGAAATATGCCCACCTCAACCTGCTCCACGAGGAGATGCGCTATTACAACTTCTTTGTGCAGGACTACTGGTGCCAACTCTATGGTGCCGACTTTATTGGCAGGCTATGGAAAGAGTCGGTAAAACCTGAGGATCCGGTAGAGACCTATCAGCGTATCAACAACCTTTCGCAGGCCGACTTCTGTCGTGATATGTACAACTACGCCATTCATGCCATCACATGGGATATCGATGCACTGCGCGCACGTGGCAGCCGCTATACAGACCGTTTTGAAACGTCTCTGCACCACGTGGCTGATGGCTGGTGGGAAGTTGACTCCGCCTGTTGTCCACAAAACTACGGATTCAACGTCATCCGCCTGCGCGTGCCTCAGGCTGGTACTACAGTCAAAGCCTTGTTCCGTGGCGAGGCTGGAGCTCCCGGTTTCCGTGACTATCGAAAAGACTTAGCCGGCTGGCGTTACGGCTTTATAGCACTGAAATCAGATGAGACCCGTGTCTATGGCAACATGTTTGCCGACAAGGAAGGCACTGCCACCTTCACCGTTCCAGAGGGTACCATTAAACTCTGGTTTGTGGTTAGCGGAGCGCCTACAGCCCACTTCCATCACGCATGGGAGATGCCAACCGATGCCAATGGCAATGACTATCACACCCCTCAGAGCCTCGCCAACGACGAGCAGTGGCCTTATCAGGTGCGCTTTAGTGGTACGAACCTGCCAGGCGAGTATTATTATCCTGAGGACTACGAGCGACAGGATATAACTTTGACCGAAACGGTATATCTGCACAAAACGGGCGCAACGGGCACCAATATCTCCGCATCGGTAGAACTGCCTATGGAAAGAATCTTCGATGCGCTGGGGCTGCCTTCTACCGTCTATAGTAAACTGAAGCCTGGTGCCAATGAGCCTGCCTCACTGCGTCTGCGTGCTCTGAATGCTGATGGTACGGAAAGTGACAATAGACTGCTGACGTCTCAATACTACTGGGGTTTCGATGCTGAAGGAAACGTTATTCGTGGTACCGTAGCCAGCACATCCTACGTGCTCACACTTAACTTTGCCAACGGTCGAATCGCCGTCAACGGCTATCGTACACGTCTCACCATAGGCACCACCTATCAGGCTGCTGTTGCCCTAATCTATACCGATAGTGACGGTAAGGAATATACAGCCACCATCAGATTGAATATTGCAGTGGATTAATCACGCAGTAATGTCATAATGTCTATAATCGAGAGAAGTCAGTGTCAAAAAGGATGCAAGAATGAAAAGAAAAAGACAATTTTATTTTGCATTTTGCTCAATTCTTCGTACCTTCGCAAAATAATCTATATACAATGGCAATGAACCTAAATCTGACATCTACGATTAATTTCGACCATATCGCTGACCGCAAGTTGCGAAGTGATGTGATAGCACTCTGCCTCAAGACAGGCAAACCAGTACTGAAACTTTCTACGAAGGATTATGTGGATAATGGTCTGGAACACTATGTGAAGGAATACGGGTCGGCAGGACTGGTGAATATTGCCGTGTTCAATATCCTGCAGCATACGATTACGGGATGGCCAGGAGGTAAACCAAACGCAGACGACTCTACACGACCGGAGCGTGCATTGCCCTACCCCAAGCGGGTTATCGTGTTCTCGCCGCATCCGGATGATGATGTCATCTCAATGGGAGGCACTATCCGTCGTCTGAAACAGCAAGGACACGACGTACATGTAGCTTACGAGACTTCTGGTAATATTGCGGTGGCTGACGAGGAGGTGAGGCTCTATATGCATTTCCTGCGTGCCTTTAATGAGAAATTTGCCAATGGCAGCGATGACATCATCAAGCACTATTCCGACGAAGTGCTGGGATTTATCAAACGGAAGCAGGAGTGCGACCTCGATAATCGTGATGTGCTGACCGTGAAAGGACTGATACGAAGAGGCGAGGCACGCAATGCCTGCGGATACAACGGTATCAAGAAAGACCATATCCACTTCCTCGACCTGCCTTTCTACGAGAGCGGAAAGATAGAGAAACTGCCGATGACGGAGCGTGACGTGCACATCATTCAGGAACTGCTGCAGCAGATAAAACCGCATCAGATATACGTGGCTGCCGACCTGGCCGACCCACACGGGACGCATCGGGTATGTACCGATGCCGTGCTGGCTGCCATTGACGAAGAGAAGCAGGCGGGTGCAGAATGGCTCCACGACTGCAGGGTGTGGATGTATCGCGGTGCATGGTCGGAATGGGAGATAGAGAACATAGAGATGTGTGTGCCCATGAGTCCTGAGGAACTGCGAGAGAAACGCAACGCCATCCTGCGCCACCAGAGTCAGATGGAGAGTGCCCCATTCCTGGGCAATGACGAGCGCCTGTTCTGGCAACGTGCCGAAGACCGCAACCGCGCTACGGCCAAACTCTACGACGACCTCGGACTGGCTTGCTATGAAGCCATGGAGGCCTTCGTAGAGTATAAGTTCTAAAGAAAGCGTAGTACTTATATATAAAAGAAAAGAGAGGTCAGCCCTCTCTTTTTCTTTTATTTCTATTATTTCTTTTTCTTCGGTTTCCTGCGAGCCCAGCCCTCTTCGCTGAAATCGGGTATTTCGCCCTTGAAGTCCACACGGGGAGATTGATTGTTCATCAGCGCACGCCAGTCGTCCTTCTTCATCTTTCTCTTGGCTGGTGCAGGATTATTCGTCTGCTTGTCGTCCTCCGAATTACAACGCACGGTACGACCCTTGTAACGGATACCGGTGAGCTGTGTCATCACCTTACGGGCATCCTTCTCGGGTACCTCAAAATATGAGATGGTGTCGAGCAGGTCGATATGTCCCACCTCCTGACGACCACCGACATAACGATTGAGCGTCTGCATGAGCACACCAGGGAAGAAGCCATCCTTCTTACCCAGGTTGATGAAGAGACGCTTGAAGCCCTTCTGAGCCTTGTTCATGCGCTTCTCGCGGTCGCTCTGGGGTTTCTTCTCCTTTTCCCTGACAGGTGCCTCAATCTCGGGGGCATCGGCATAGTAAGCCAGGAACTTACCAAACTCCAGCGACACAATCTTCTTAATGAGTTCGTCCTTGTCGATAAATTCGAAGTAACGACTGATATCCTGCAGGAAAGGTGCGATTTCATCGTCGTTGACATCGGTCTTCACAATCTGATCCATCACCTTATAGAGCTGTTTCTTACAGATCTCCTCGGCCGATGGAATGGGCGTTTCTATGAATTTCTTACCGATAATCTTCTCGATATCACGAATCTTGTGCTTCTCCTTTGAGTGAACGATAGAGATACTGGTGCCCTTCTTACCAGCACGGCCCGTGCGACCGGAACGGTGGGTATAGCTCTCGATATCATCGGGCAAACCAAAGTTGATGACATGCGTCAGGTCGTCCACGTCGAGTCCACGTGCAGCCACGTCGGTAGCCACAAGAAGTTGTGTGAGGTGCTGGCGGAATTTCTGCATGGTGAGGTCGCGCTGCTGCTGCGACAGGTCGCCATGTAACGACTCTGCATTATAGCCGTCGCGTATCAGTTTATCTGCTATCTCCTGCGTCTCCAGTTTGGTACGGCAGAAGATAATAGCGAAAATCTTGGGATAATAGTCAACAATGCGCTTCAAGGCCAGATACTTATCCTTGGCCTGCACCATATAATAGATATGATTCACACTCTCGGCACCCTCGTTGCGCGAACCTACCACCACCTCTTCGTAGTCAGTCAGGTATTTCTTGGCCACGCGCTCCACCTCGCGGCTCATTGTAGCCGAGAACATCAGCGTGCTATGCTCCTCGGGGAGCGACTCAAAAATCTCATTGATAGCATCCGAGAAGCCCATATTCAGCATTTCATCGGCCTCATCGAGTACGATATTACGCACATTCTCCAGTTTGGCATAGCCACGATTTTTCAGGTCAATAAGTCGGCCCGGGGTGGCCACGATAACCTGAGCACCCTTCTTCAAGGCGCGTATCTGCTGTTCGATAGCAGCACCGCCATAGACGGCCTCCACATGAACGCCCTCCATATATTTCGAGAAATCGCGCAAATCATCGGCAATCTGTAAGCAGAGCTCACGCGTAGGACTCAACACCAAAGCCTGTGGAAGGTTTGAGTCTTGAGTTTTGAGGTTTAAGGTTTCCTCAAGGCGCATCAGCAAAGGAATGCCAAATGATGCCGTCTTACCTGTACCTGTCTGTGCCAGCGCAATCATATCGCGCTTGCTGGTTAGTAGTCTTGGGATTACTTCTTCCTGTACAGGCATTGGCTGTACGAATCCCATCTCTTCAATGGCCCGGCGTATCTCTACGCTCACACCTAATTCTTCAAATGTCTTCATTAAATAATTTAAACTGTTTACTCTTCGAAGCCGCCGCCTCCGCCGCCAAAGGTGTTCTCCTCATCGTTGCCACCCTGGCCGTCTTCACGATCGCGGTCGGTCTTCTTTCTTGTCATATTTCCAAAGTTCCACGTCAACTGCAGGTTGATACGTGGGTCGCGCCAGTTTTTCTGATGGCGCCAGAAGGTTGGACCCTCGGTGTAGTTCTCAAACTGACGCGTATTGAACACGTCGCGCCAGTTGAGCGCCAAAGCAAAGGTCTTATTCAGGAATGTCTTACGCAGGCCCAGGTCGAGTGAACCGTTAGCCTTGCGGTGTCCCTGCGTAATCACGGAGCGCGAACGGTAGTTGCCCGTGGCCTGCACAGAAATGCTGTAAGGCAGGATAACAGAAGCCAGCACACGCGCATCCCATGCAAAGTTCTCGTTGCCCTCGCCCGTCACGGTCTGGTTCTCCACAACCGTAGAGAAGCCATCCAACTTGTAATAGTAGGCATTCAGCGTGGTGGTGAGGTCGAGGATGCGGAAGAACTTGTCCTTCAGGATCACCTCGGCACCGGCACTCTGACTCTTAGCCACGTTGAGGTTGGTCATATACATCACGTTCTGTCCCTCATAGAGGCCCTGATAGCGGATGCGCTGCATCACGTCGGTAGTAGGACGATAGTAGGTACCGACAGACAGCGTATGAGCAGCCCATGTCTTCAGGTAGTTCAGCGAGAAGGCATTGGTGAACTCAGGTGTCAGCTCGGGGTTACCGAACTCAATCATCGAGGCATCACGCGTATTCTTGAAGGAGTTGAGCTGTCCGCCCCAGGGACGACGCAGACGACGGGTGACGTTCAGCTGAATCTGTGACGTAGGTGTCAGTTCGTAGTTCAGGAAGAGCGAGGGGAACAACTGGAAGTAGTCCTTCTTGAAGGGCGTCTCCGTCTGATAATAGTCGATACTCTTCGTATCCACCTTCCAGTACTCACCGCGTAGGCCGGCCATCACGCCCAACTTACCGAACTTCATGTTGGTGGTGGCATAGAGGGCATGGATATCACTATCGTAGATAAAGCGGTTGTAGAAGAAAGGATCCTCCTGCAAACGCCCATCTGCAGGTGAGAGTCGCTCGGCCTGTCCCACACTGGCATACTCAAAACTGCTCTGCGGCGTATTCTCATGCGAGAAACGTCCTTCGTAGCCTGCCTCAATCTTGAAGTTCTCATTAATCTGGTTCTCATAATCCAAACGGCCTTCCCAGTGGCGGTTGTTCATATCCATTGGGCGATACTGATAGCTATAGGAGCTCAGCGAAGTTAATAACGACGTGGTATCGTTGAGGTATTCATTGGAGCCGTCACCATTCCATTTATTAAACTCCACCATAGCATCCAACTTGTGCGTGCCACTCTCGTTGAACTTGTGTGTGTATGACAGTTCCACATTATACATATGGTGATCACCATCGCCCCAAGTCTGACGGCGCAACTTGCGATCGGCCACCTTAGAACCGTCGGCACCAAATGTACCATATTCGTAAGTGGTCAGGTTGTCGTTAGAGTGGTTGCCCTGCATCGTCATACCACCCAGCGACAAATCATCGTTATCACTCAGATGGAAAGTCAGTCCGGCACGTGCAAAGAGTCCGCCGCCATTATTATTGTTCTCGCCCTCACTGAACTGATAGCTGTTGAAAGGAGAACTCGCGCTGGCACGATAGCGCTGATCGCTCATATTGCCGCCATCACCCTTACGTTTACGATAGCCAATATTGGCATAGGCATCCACCCACTTGGAGGAATAGTTGATGTTACCACCCACGTTCCAGCCTTTCTGGTTGTTCACACCCGTCTGGACAGAGCCATAATAGCCGGCACGACGGTCGCGCTTCAGAATGATATTGATAATACCGGCAGTTCCCTCAGGTGAATATTTAGCACTGGGGTTGTCGATAACTTCGATACGCTCAATGCTCTCGGCTGGTATCTGCTGCAGGATCTCGGCACGGTTGTCGCTGGTCAGTCCGCTGCTCTTACCATTGATCCACACCTCCACACTGGAGTTGCCACGCAGAGAAATCTCACCATCGGTGGTCACCTCTACCGAAGGTATATTCTCCAACAGGTCACTGACACTACCACCAGCAGCTGCCAGCACCTCGTCAACGGTGAAGGTTTTACGATCTACCTCGAGCTTCATCTGTGAACGCTGACCCGTGACCTGCACCTCCTTCAACATCTTCTGGTCTTCCGACAAATAGATTGCATTATAATGAATATTGCGTTTCTCGGGAGTCACCTGAAAACGACGCACAGCCGACTTATAGCCCATCAAGGTGATCTCAAGTGTATAGGCACCATCTTTAAGACCCTGTATATTGAACTGGCCTTTCACATCGGTCATACCGCCACCTGCCAATTTCCCGTCAGCACCCGTTACACGCACAGTTACAAACTGCAGTACTTCATCGTTCTGCTTATCCAGAACCTTACCACGAACAACGCCCTGTGCCCACATACCTAATGAGCACACTAACAGCGCAGATACCAAAAACAATCTATTCATAAACCAGTTTAGTTATCGCATATAGAAATACATGAAAGCAGCAAACGCAAGTATCAGATACGTGCATCCCTTCCAAATCTTACCAAATACATAGCAGCAGACAATCAGGAAAACTACCATCATGATATCTGAGAACCTGATATGGAAAGGCTGATAGTCCAGCATCTCCTCCGAATAGAGCATCTCACCATCGTTGCCTCTGCGACCTAAGGGCAGGTCATCCCTACCCTCTTCCTGGGCCCATAATTGCAGTCGAATAGCCAAGAGACAAATAATGGTGTAAAGTCTTAACAGGTTCTGATACATTAATTTATATTCAATTTTGCGTGCAAAATTACAAAAAAAGAATGTAAAAACTGCACTATTATAGGTATTTCTTTTGCATTTCGTTTGTTTTTTCGTATCTTTGCGGCCAGAATATTCCTAAAATACACAAAATCAGAGATGGCTTATACACGTATCACAGCAGCCGAGGCTGCAGCATTGATTAAAAACGGAGAGAACATTGCCATGAGTGGTTTCACACCCGCTGGTGTGGCCAAGGCAACGACAAAGGAGTTGGCCAAGCTTGCCGTCAAAGAGCACGAAGCTGGTCGCGAGTTCAAGGTTGGCATCTTCACTGGTGCCTCAACAGGTCAGAGCACCGATGGTGACATGGCCAACGCACAGGCTATCAAGTATCGTGCCCCCTACACTACCAACCCCGATTTCCGTAAGCACGTCAACCTGGGTGAGATTCCGTATAACGACCTGCATCTGAGCCACATGGCACAGGAGTTGCGCTATGGTTTCTATGGTGATCTGGACTGGGCTATCCTTGAAGTTTGTGACATCGAAGAGGTGGGCAACGACTATCATGTCTATCTGACTGCCGCTGGTGGTATCAGTCCTACAGCTGCCCGCCTGGCTAAGCGTGTCATTCTGGAATTAAACAGTTTCCACAACCCCAATGCCAAGTTCATCCACGACGTGTATGAACCCCTTGATCCCCCTTACCGCAAGCCCATCATGATTGAGAAGGTGAGCGACCGTATTGGTGTGCCCTACGTGTCTATCCCCAAGGACAAGGTAGTAGGTGTCGTAGAATGTAACATCCCCGACGAGGCCCGTGCTTTCAAGGACAGCGACCCTGTTACCGAGAAGATTGGTTTCCTCACCGCAGAGTTCCTCGTAGAGGAGATGCACAAGGGACGTATCCCCAAGGAGTTCCTGCCCCTGCAGAGCGGTGTAGGTTCTACTGCCAACGCGATCCTGGGTGCACTGGGCGAAGACAAGCACGTGCCCGATTTCAGTATCTATACCGAGGTGATTCAGAACTCAGTCATTGAGATGATGCTCAATGGCCGTGTAAAGGATGCATCTGCCTGCTCGCTCACCGTGTCTAACGACTGTCTGATGCAGGTTTACGACAATATGGACTACATGAAGAATCACCTGACGCTGCGTCAGAGCGAGATTTCCAACTCACCCGAGGTGATCCGCCGACTGGGCGTTATCGCTATTAACACCGCCATCGAGGCCGACCTCTACGGTAACGTGAACTCTACGCATATCAGTGGTGTGAAGATGATGAACGGTATCGGTGGCTCGGGCGACTTCATCCGCAATGCCTACCTCAGTATCTTCACCTGTCCTTCTACCGCCAAGGGTGGCGTCATCTCAAGTATCGTACCCTTCGTGAGTCACCAGGACTCTTCAGAGCACGATGTGAACATCATCGTTACCGAACAGGGTGTTGCCGACCTGCGTGGAAAGAGCCCTGCCCAGCGCGCTGAGTGCATTATTGAGAACTGTGCCCACCCCGACTACAAGCAGCTGTTATGGGACTACCTGAAGATTTCCAAGATGGGACAGACACGTCACAACCTGACTGCTGCCTTCGCCATGCACGACACCCTGGCTCGTAAGGGCGACATGCACCTGACGGACTTCGCAGAATATGTGAAATAAAGGAGGTAAGGAGTTAAAGGAGTTAAGGAGTTAAGACAATAGACCAGTAAATCTTCGTTTTTTTGCGGAAGAAACTGGTAGTAAAAAACTGTCGTCTTAACTCCTTAACTCCTTTAACTCCTTTAACTCCTAATCCTTACAAGGGATAGTCCTCGAACGCATAAAGCACTGTACTCAAATAGCGCTCACCGGTATCAGGCAGCAGTACTACGATCTTCTTGCCCTTGTTTTCAGGACGCTTAGCCACTTGGATAGCGGCATAGAGGGCAGCACCTGCAGAGATACCAACCAGCAAGCCTTCCTGCTGAGCAATCTCACGACCAGTACGGATAGCATCATCGTTCTCTACGTCGAACACCTCGTCGATGACGTCAGAGTCGTAGGTCTTGGGGATGAAGCCGGCACCAATACCCTGAATCTTATGAGGACCACTCTGGCCACCGTTCAGCACAGGACTTGACTTTGGCTCTACGGCGATGACCTGGATGTTGGGGTTCTGCTCCTTCAGGTACTTACCTGTACCGCTGATAGTACCGCCAGTACCCACACCACCGATGAAGATATCCACCTGTCCGTCAGTATCGCGCCAGATCTCAGGACCCGTTGTAGCATAGTGCTTAGCGGGGTTGGCAGCGTTTTCAAACTGCTGCAGGATTACTGCACCAGGGATAGAGTCGCGCAATTCCTCGGCAGCGCGGATGGCACCAGGCATGCCGTCCTTTCCAGAGGTGAGACGAACCTCAGCACCATAGGCCTTCACGAGGTTACGACGCTCCACACTCATGGTCTCGGGCATGGTAAGGATAAGGTGGTAGCCCTTGACGGCTGATACCAGTGCCAGTCCTACGCCCGTATTTCCACTGGTGGGTTCGATGATGGTGGCACCGGGCTTCAAGATGCCCTTAGCCTCTGCATCCTCAATCATCGCCAGTGCGATACGATCCTTCACGCTACCGCCAGGATTAAAGAACTCTACTTTGGCAATAACAGGAGTCTCCAGACCCTTTGCCTGTGAATACTTGTTGAGCTCCAGAAGTGGGGTGTTGCCGACGAGCTCAGTCAGCTGTTTTGCAATTTTACTCATAACCTTATCCTTTTAAAATAAAAAATATTCTCGTTATTACGTTATGTCGATATATCGTTATCACAACTTATTGTCCGACGGTGCAAAGTTACGGCGTTTTTTCCAACCCCACAATACCTCTAGCATGTTATTTGCATACCACATTTATGGTATTTTACTGAAAATCACGGTCTACCATCGCTGAAACGCACGAATCAGACCATACATTTTCGGCCGTTTCCACCATATCGATGATGGTATAGATGGGCAGGATGATGCCTAATACGGCGACAGGCGCACCGATGCCCGACATCAGCGAAAGGGTCAGGAAGAAACAGCCCATCGGTACACCGGCATTTCCCACTGCTGAGACAACGCTGATCAGCAGCCAGAGGAGTATGGTGCCCAACGAGAGTTCGGTGCCATCCTGCTGCATCACGAACAACGAGGTAACCAGGATAAAGGCCGCACAACCATTCATATTGATAGTGGTACAGATAGGCAACACAAAACGGGCTATATTCTTTTTGATGCCAAGACGCTTTTCCGCCGTTTCCATCGTCACAGGCAGCGTGGCCGCACTACTCTTCGTGAAGAGCGCCATCAGCACGGCAGGCATCATTTTTCCTAAGACGTGAACAGGATTCAGTCCTTTTGCCAACAGGAATAATGGCAGTACCACAAAGAACTGGATGACGTTGCCGCCCAACACCACCAGCACGTATTTGCCGATGGAATCGGCCACGACACCCGCACTGACCTGTGCCGACAACTGTGCAGAGAATGCCACAATACCCAACGGGAGCGTCCAAATGAGCCAGCGGATGAGCAGGAAGAGCAGATCCTGCAAGCCAAGCAAGCCCTTGACGACCACCGCTTTGTTCTCAGAGTCGGGCAGCTTCGACAGGCCAATACCAACGGCGAAGGCCAACAATAGCAGCGACAGGACATTACCTTCGAGGAAAGGACGGACGATGTTGTTGGGAATGACCGAGAGAAGGTGGTCGGCGTAAGAAGCAGTACCCGATGCAGAAGCCTCTGGAACGGTGGCAGCACTAAGAGCCTCTAAGGGCAGTAAGCCAGGGGCTACGATAACGTAGAGCGCAGCACCAACGGCAGCAGCAGCGAAGGTGGTCAATAACGTGTAAGTCAGCGTATGGCCAAATATCTTACCAGAACCATTCGAGCCGAAGGTGGCAAAAGTAGTGATAACAGCCAGCACGATGGTAGGTACCGCCAGCAGTTGGAACAGACGGGTATAGACAGTAGCCACAAAGTTCATCACCTCATCGAGCCATGCGATGCCCAACAGTCCTAATATAGCACCCACAACGAGTGCTGCAATCCAAATAATAGTTCTTTTCATACTTATATTTCAAACGAAAGATTAACGTATATATTGCGTCCCTTCTGAGGAATATGGCACCAGTCGGCATAGGTAGCATAGTACTTATCGAAGAGGTTCTCGACGCCGGCACGGAGTGTGAATTGATATAATTGATAATTAGCTGAGAGATTCACGATGGTCCAGGCAGCCGTCTCTGTTTCTCCATACTTTTTGCCGTATTTCGCCTGTCGGGTGTGACCTTTTACCTCGGCCTGAAGACTCAGGGGACCTGTGGTATAGCTCAGGCGCGACTGATAGGTGAACGGTGCGATGAGTGGGAGGTTATCACCCTCATCGTCGCGACCCATGCTGTAGGTGCCCTTTGCGCTCCAGCGAAGTCCCTTGACAGGACGCCACTCGGCTGTGAGTGAAACATTAGCTATCGTGGCATGGTCTATATTCCCATAGACCTTCACACCCTCGGCACCGACAGTCATCGCACTCAGGCGGTTCTCAAACTGTCCGATGATATAGTTCGAGAAGAAGAAGGCGTTGGCGTCGAGCCAAACTGAGAGTTGAGAGCGGAGAGTTGAGAGTTGATAGCTGCCGTTCACCTCTATCGCACTCTCATTCTTCAGGCGCGGGTTGCCGATGTAGTCGTACTGATCGAACGTGTTGTTCAGATAGTAGCCGTAGGCCTCCGTCACCGTAGGAGCACGACTCCCCCAGCCGGCTCCAATACTCAATTTAGAATTGACAATGGATAATTGATAATTGGCGGCGATGCGTCCCGTTGTCTGGTGATACTGCTGTTTCATGCCGGGGAAGAAGACACCCAGGGCCTTGTAGCCCTCCTCATTGTTCAGTCGCTGGTGCTGCCACGAGAGTTTGCCAGAGAGGTGCAAAGACGACTCATTATTCAGACGGATATTGTCTGTGAGAGCAGCACCCACGTTCAGCGTCCCCACATCAGGCCATGTGACCATATACATGGGTGCCGCACCACCAGGATACATCGTCATGTCGGCAAACAGACGGTTGTAGTAGCCGTCGAGGTTCAGTTGCGCCTGATGCTTACCATACTCCCCCGTCAATAGCGAGTAGGCACCTGCCGTCCAACTCTCGCCTGGCATATCCATGTGGATCTCCACATCGGGACGCGTCGTGTCGTCCATCACGTGGGTGATATGGTTATAGTAGCCCTTCGTCTCCCATGACTCCAGTTTCGAATCCTCAAACAGATGCTTGTAAGCCAAGGATGTGATAAAAGCCTCAGCCTTTGACACGTCCATATTCAGCGCAGGATAGCCCACATCTGAGGCACGGTCGTAGATGAAAGTGGTCTCAATGGCATCATTCGCTGCTACCCGGTAGCCACCATTCACAAAGGCATTCACCTTCTGGAACTTAGAGAAGTCCACCTTCCTGTTGCCACCCGCCTTGTAGTTGTCGGCATGACGATAGAAAGCGCCACCGTTCACGTAGAACCGGTGCGATGAGTGCGAGGCATCAGCACCATAGACCTGCACGTTGCCGTTGGTCTCATAGCCCACCTGCGCATTTAATCCGCTTCGCTCGGCTCCGCCGCTTGGCTCGTCCAAGAATCCGTGAAATTCTTGCGTCCCTTCGGTAGCAAGCGAGCTGAGCTCGAGCGCGTGGTCGTAAAGAAACCCTGCCTTTCGCAGTTTCAGGTCCAGTGCTCCTCCGATGTTGCCCGTAGCCTGAGGGTTGCCATTGAGACCAGAGTTCAGACTGATACTCTGCAGGTTACCACTCTCCACATAACTGGTCACGGGATCCATCTTGTCCGTGCAGGCATAGAAAATCTTCATGCCGTCGATGGTCGTAGAGAGACGTTCCGTCTGCATATTATTCACGGTGGGCTCCCAGGCATACGAGCCACGGCGCACCAGTTCCACATGGTTCAGTTCCTGCAGGTGCTCGTCGATAGTAGCCACCTGCCCTTTTATAGAACGTTTACCGCCCTCTTTGTGTGAAACAATCACCACCTCGTCCAAATCATGCGACGAGGTGGTAATAGTATCATTTTGAAGTCCTATAATCAATAACAGTAATCCTATCATAGCGGAAGCAAATTATTCACTATATTCCCGAGTAAACTCGCCTACCCGTAGCCTTTCACTTTTCCCTTAAATAGTCACGTCCCAGTATAATGTACTTAATTCTTCACCGCCTGCCACGATATTTCCATCGGCATCCTTCACTGTGAGGTGAATGCGCCAGAGGCCCGTCATGGTCAGGTTGATAGTACCTGAATAACTGCCGTCGGCCTGCTTCGTGAGCGACGTATTGTTGGGCGAGGTGTGGTTGCCCATGTCAGGCATACGTGGGTCGATGTCGATAGTGAAGGTTTCCGACGCCAACGCGTAGGGCACGGTAGCCTTGGCGCTCTTCTTAGACACGTAGGCCGTGATGGTGTTGGTGCCGGTCTTGAAGTCGAGGGGGTTCTCCAGCGAGAGGTAATATGTGGCGTCGTCCACCTTGAATGACTTCAGCCAGGTCTGTCCGTCGGGCAGGGCGTTGACTACCACATCCTTCTTCTCTATGCCACCCTTGCTGCCCAGCACCAGTGCGTCGTACGACAACGTCCACGAACCAGCCTCGCTGGTATTCATCACAAACGATACCCATGTGCGCTTCACGGCCAGGTAACCGTCGTTAAAGCTGGCGGCATCAGGACCCACAGCCGTGCTGTGGTACATATCCATCTTCACCATGTGCATCAGCGGTGTCAGTCCCGTGATGTCGAAGTTCTTGATGTAGTTGCCCGTAGCCTTCTTGGTAGCCACGAAGAAAATCTCGTTGTAACCATTGTGGAAGCTGCCTGTCGTGGTGTAGGCAAACACGTTGTACTTGCCATCGATCTCCGTTGACAACTCCGGCACAATCTTCACTGTCTGCAGGAACTTATACACCTGCAGCGCCTCCTCGGCCGAGCAGCAGTCGATATCATCCGTTATCGTGATACCAGGAATCTCAATACCTGCCTGTACGCCATCATCATTGCTGTTGCAGGCTGTCAGCGCTACAACGGCCAGAACCAGAAACAATCCTTTTACTTTTTTCATAATCCTTACCCTTAAATGATTAATAATACATATTATGTCTAATTGACAATGCAAAGGTACGGCGAAATCGGCAGTCCCACAATCCCACGATTAAGGCATTTGCATACCACGAAAGAGGTATTTGACACAAAAAGAATAGGACTGACATATGCCAGTCCTATCTTTTTTAAAGGAAGAGATGACTAATTAATAGCCAGGGTTCTGGGCGATACCGAGGTCCTCACCGCTCAGGCCCGTGGGGATGGGCTGACGGTAGTGCTTACCACGGATATTGTTGTACTTAGCACGCAAGTGGTTGTGCACCTTGGTGAAGTAAGCCTCCTGGTCGGCAGTGTAGGTATTGCCGAGCGAAGTCTTCCAGTCGTCAGCG
>Ga0256406_1001934_pt1 | contig 31468 bp, 23 predicted proteins | sample RumenRJG_03DNA_FD_185986 | JGI IMG/M metagenome (GOLD analysis project Ga0256406, IMG submission 185986) | Bovine rumen microbial communities from Lethbridge, Alberta, Canada - RJG_03 | ecosystem: Host-associated > Mammals > Digestive system > Stomach > Rumen | place: Canada: Alberta | collected... | reverse complement strand
CCCCTGTATGGACACCAACCGGGTCAATGTTCTCCATGTTGCAGACGGTAATGACATTGCCGGCGCCGTCCCGCATGACCTCGTACTCGATTTCCTTCCATCCGGCGATGCTTCTCTCGACCAGCACTTCCCCGACACGTGAAAGGCGGAGACCGTTCTCCAGGATCTCATCAAGCTCTTCCTGGTTGTTCGCGATGCCGCCGCCGGAGCCGCCGAGGGTGTAAGCCGGCCGCAGGACGACCGGATATCCGATCCGTCGTGCAAACTTCTCTCCATCCTCGATATTGCGAACGACCTGGGAGGGCGCCACCGGCTCCCCGATCTTCTCCATGGCCTCCTTGAATTCGAGACGATCCTCGGCTCTCCTGATTGTCCGGGAAGTCGTTCCAATCAGACGGACATCCAGATTTTTCAGGATTCCCTTCTCCTCCAGCTCCATCGCCAGGTTCAGCCCGGCCTGCCCCCCGAGCGTCGGCAGAATGCTGTCCGGCTTCTCCTTCCGGATAATTGCCTCTACCACCTCCGTCGTCAGCGGTTCGATGTAGACATGGTCCGCAATATCCTTGTCGGTCATGATGGTCGCCGGATTGCTGTTGAGCAGGACAACCTCGATGCCCTCCTCCTTCAGACTTCTGCATGCCTGCGTTCCTGCATAGTCAAACTCGGCCGCCTGTCCGATGATAATCGGGCCGGAGCCAATGACGAGCACTTTCCTGATGCTGTTATCCTTCGGCATGTTCAGTCTCCCTCCTTCTCGCTTTTCACGCGCTCCATCATCCTCACAAAACGATCAAACAGGTAGCCGGAATCCTGCGGTCCCGGGCAGGCCTCCGGATGGAACTGTACCGTAAAGATATTTTTTCCAAGGTAGGTCATTCCCTCATTTGTCCCATCATTCACGTTCCGGAAGGCAGGACGCGCGACATCTGCGCCCAGGCTTTTCTCATCTACCGCATATCCATGGTTCTGGGAGGAAATGTATACCCGTCCTGTCTTCAGATCCTTGACCGGATGATTGCCTCCTCTGTGCCCGTATTTCAGCTTGTAGGTATCTCCTCCTGCCGCCAGCGCCATCAGCTGATGGCCAAGACAGATCGCAAAGACCGGGACATCGCTTTCATACAACTTCCGCACCTGGCAGATGATCTCTCCGCAGTCCTTCGGATCACCGGGGCCGTTGGACAGCATGATGCCGTCCGGCTGATCTGCCAGAATCTCATCTGCGGTCGTCCATGCCGGATAAACTGTGACACGGCAGCCCCGGTGCACAAGGCTTCTTCCAATGTTGCGTTTCATGCCGAAGTCCATCACCGCGACATGAAGATGCCGGCGGGCGGCCTTCTCGGAAAGCCGTACATAAGCCTGCTCGCGTTCGTCCGCAGCCTTCTGGGCAATCGGCGTTCCTGCAAGTGCCGGATCATCCGCGGAGATGATTCCATCCGCTGTGCCTGCCGGATTTTTCTCTGTCCGCCGTCCGTTCCCTGCTTCCTCTTCCAGCTCCACTCTGGAGCCTACCAGGTTCGGCCACGGTACATTCATCCCGCTGTCTGTAAACTCGTACTTTTCCCGGCAGCTGACGCGTGAGACGACATCCCCGGTCCGATATGCCTTGATCCGGGGCAGCAGCTCACGGATCTCCTCCTGGGAGTAGTCCCTGGTCGTGATCATGCCGTTCATGGTTCCGCGGTTCCGCAGCGTCTTCGTCAGCGCTCTGGTATCAATGCCTGAAATTCCGGGAATATCATATCTTGTGAGAAAATTCTGGATGGTGTCTTCCGAGCGGAAGTTAGAAGGAATACGGGAGAATTCCCGGGCGATGAAAGCGGACAGCCAAGGTCTTGAAGACTCCATATCCTCAAAGCTGACGCCATAGTTTCCAATGAGAGGGTAGGTCATGACAACAGCCTGGCCTGCATAGGAGGGATCTGTCAGGACCTCCAGGTATCCCGTCATCGACGTATTGAACACGATCTCCGAGATCACCTCTCTCCTCGAACCGACGCTTTCTCCCTTCAGTAGAGTTCCGTCCTCCAGTATCAGATACGCTGCACTGCCCATGAGATGCCTCTCTTTCTTAAGCTGTTCAAAATCTAAAGAATGCTACCATACACGCGGCAGCTTTGCAAGCTGACAATCTTTAAGGGCACTGGATTATTTCACAGGGAACTCGTACAATAGAGATTAATTTTGAGAATAAATGACAGGGGGAACAGACGGAATATGGAACCGATGAGCCGGTCTGAGCGGGATAAAAGAGAGAAGGACATTCAATATCTGGAGGAGGTCTCGCTGAATGCCTGGCCCTCCTATATGATCGAGCTGTATGACGGCTGGCTGATCCGTTTCTCGTACAATTACTCCTACCGGACAAACTCCGTGGAGCAGGTCGGAATTTCAACCATCCCCGTCGAGGAGAAGATCGCCTACTGTGAGGCTGTCTACGACCACTTCAGCAGTCCCTGCTCCTTCAAGATCCAGCCTCTCCTGGATCCCTCATTTGACCATCGTCTCTCCCAGCGCGGCTATGATGTCCGGCACATTACGGAGGTGATGACGGCTGATCTCAACGACGTCAATCTGCTGAGGGAAGAACAGCGGGAATACATCTTTGAAAACCGTCTGAACCTGCCGACCCTCGTCCACTATGCAGGAGGGCTGACGGTCGAACTGAACGCTGTCGTCACAGACGAGTGGATCCGCGGGCTTTTCCATCTGAACGGGACCTCTGAACCGAACCTGCGCCGAATTGTCCCTTCCATGTATGCGGCCATTCCGAAAGAAACGATCGCAGCCAGCATTGAAATTGACGGCCGGATCGTGGCAACCGGTCTCGGAATCCGGGACCGGGACTATATCGGAATCTACGCCATCTATGTATCGCCCAGCTGCTGGAGGCGCGGCTACGCCCGGGCAATCTGCTCCACAATTCTGAAAGAGGCACGCCTTCAGGGCGCCCGCTATGCCTATCTGCAGGTCGTAAAGGGAAACACTGCTGCCAAAAAGCTCTACCAGTCGCTCGGTTTTCAGGACTTTTATACCTACTGGTTCAGAAGCAAGGCTCTCTCCTGAGTCAGCGCCATCCCGGCAGCCGTCTTGATCTCATCCGCTTTCGTATACAATCGCAGCCTCTTCCGCGTTCAAGTATCATTTTCTCGAATACCGTCTTGTTACAGTTCCCAGCGCCCGGCTGCCCCGCAGGGCAGAATCAGGCCGCTGTCTCTGACCGGAAGTCCGATCTCCTCCGATGAAACAGTCCCCCCGAAGATGGGAACGAGCGTCACGCTCAAAAGATACGTCAGCACTGCCGGTGACAGGCCCGTCGTATAGGAATTCAGCAGGAAGAACAGCGGCCTTTTCGAAAGAAGCTGTGTTGTCAGCTTTAAAAGCTCATGGATGCAGTCCTCCATCTTCCAGATCTCACCTTTCGGGCCTCTCCCGTAAGAGGGAGGATCCATGATGATTGCATCATAATGGTTGCCGCGGCGGATCTCGCGCTCTACAAACTTTCTGCAGTCATCCACCAGCCAGCGGACAGACGAGTGGCCGATTCCGGACGCTTCGGCATTCTCCTTCGCCCAGCCGACCATACCTTTTGAAGCGTCCACATGCGTCACGACTGCACCTGCCTGAGCCGCTGCAACTGTCGCCCCGCCGGTGTAGGCAAACAGGTTCAGGACCTTCACTTCCATTCCCTGACGGATCCGATTGCGGATTTTCTCTGAAAACCAGTCCCAGTTTGCCGCCTGCTCCGGAAAGAGTCCGGTATGCTTGAATGAAAAGGGCTTCAGATGAAACGTCAGATCCAGTCCGCCGCTCTGGTAGCCGATCGTCCACTGCTGCGGCAGATCAAAGAATTCCCATTCTCCGCCGCCCCTGCTGGACCTGTGATAGTGAGCATTACACCGTCTCCATCCCGGATCCTTTTTGTCCGTCTGCCAGACCACCTGCGGATCCGGTCTGATGAGGAGGTAGGATCCCCAGCGTTCCAGCTTCTCCCCGCAGGAGGTATCGAGGATCTCATAATCTGTCCAGTTTGATGCCGTTATCATCTTCTATTCCCTGCTTTCTCCCACAATGCTGTTACCGCCCCCGGAAGCTGCGAAAAGGCTTCGATCGAAGGAACCTTCTCCTTCTCCGCGTCGACCTGTCCGAATCCATAGGCTGCATAGATGAACGGAATTCCCGCCTTTCTTGCCGCATCCAGATCGCCGGCTGTATCGCCCACATAAAGCGCGCGCTGAAGCTCATTTCTCTCCATACACAGGCGGATGCTGAAGTCCTTCGACTTTCCGGTATCGCCGAAGCACACATGATCCTCAATCAGACTGCCTGTCCCCGACGCATGCAGGAAGTCCTCGATATACCCCTTCTGGCAGTTGCTGACGATGTACAGGTGAAACCCTGCTTTCTTTAAACACGTCAACGTCTGCCCAACAGAGGGATATACCCTGCCGCCGTGTTTCCACATATAGGTCACTTCCGCATCCATCATCCCCTCAAGCGCCTGATGCCGCCTTTTCTCCGGGAGTGGTGCAAGAAGGCGGTCCCCGATCTGAGTCATCGTCAGCCCGAGGACTCCCTCAATATCCGCGTCCGTGTAAGATCCCGGCATCTCGGGAATCTGTTCTTCTCTGTACAGATTCCACGAATCTCTGATCACACTCACGGCATTCCACAGCGTTCCATCCACATCAAGAATGATTCCGTCTTTCAAAATATCCTCCTGCTGCCTTCCTTCTCAATCTCCGGTCCTTTGAACCCGGAGGCTCTTCAGTACAAGTCCGCTCTGACCAAAATGAAGCCTCATGACGCTGTTTCTGGTTGTGGAAAAGAAGATCGCTGTCTTTACAGCTTCCTTTCCTTCCCCGCCTCCGAACATCCACTCTGCAACCGGAATGGTCGTGAAGAACAGGCTCACCGGGATCTGGGCAAGCACGCCGGACACAGACTCTGCCTTCAGCTCAATTCGGTAGTGGGTGTTTGGCGTGACCTGCAGACCGAACAGATAGTCTTCTCCGCGCTGTGGATGGACCGATGACAGATCAAGCTCAAGTCCTTCCTGCGGAACCGGTTGGAACGTCACACTCTCAACCGCAGACAGATCCTCCCCCTCCGGAACGTTTTCCACTGTGACTTCAGTCGGATGTCCCAGAAGGCGTTTCATCGCCTCTGTCTTCATCGCGAACCGGCATATATTCATAGCGCAGCGCTGAAGCTCCGCCCGGGTCAGTCTTCCTCCCTGCAGCGCTGAAAGCGTGGTTGGCTCACCGGCTTCTCCGTCCTCAGACGGTACAGTCTTCTCCCCATCCGGGACAACCATGTACAGATCATTCTGGGCACGGACCATCGGACTGAAATCATACGTCTTTCCCTCGATGCTCCGCTTCAGCCGCCGTACGTCTTCTCCCTCTGCTTCTCCTGTTCCGGGTTCCGACGCCTCAGAAGGTGCCAGTTCTGACGGATCTTCGCTCATCGCTGCCCACCAGTCCGTCATGACGATCCCGTCAAATCCCCACTCATTGCGCAGAATGGTCGTGGTCAGATCATAGAGGGAGGCTGTATGGATGCCGTTTACCTTCCCATAGGTCGTCATCAGCGCATCCGCTCCGCCTTCCGTGACCGCAATCTCAAAAGGCCTCAGGTAGATTTCCCGCAGCGCTCTTCCGGATACGACACTGTCAAGCTCGTGCCGCCTGGTCTCGCGGTTGTTTGCACAGAAATGCTTCAGAACACCGGTCACCCCGCTCTGATGGAGCCCGCGCAGCTGGGCAGCCGCCATCTCTCCAGACAGATAAGGATCCTCTGAAAAATATTCAAAGTTTCTTCCGTTCAGCGGATTTCGGTGGATATTGACGCCCGGCCCGAGAATGCAGTCTACCCGATTTTTGACCATCTCCAGACCGAGGAAGGAAAACAGCTGCTCATTCAGTTCCCGGTCGAAAGTACATGCCAGCATCGTTCCATTTGGAAGAGAAAATGCATGATCCCCGCAGTCGAGGCGCATCCCGCTCGGTCCATCATCGCAACACACAGCGGGGATTCCGAAATCACGAAGGCGTTTTGTGACCCCGCCGAACGCTGCCGCCGTCCCAGGCGTCACAAGGGGACTTCCCATTCCCTCTCCGCGAATGACGGCACACAAGTCCTCATCCGAGAGCTGTGCAATGAAGTCTTCCATCCTGCAGGAGCCTTCCTCTACATCCGACAGCTTCAGCCCTCGGTCTCCCGTCTGGGCAGCCTCTCCCGGAAGATTTTCATAAATCCGCTTCTCCACATCGATGCTTCGAAGCGGCGTCTCCTCATACACAAGGTGGACGTCCCCGTTCTCTTCGCTCATCGCCATACGGTCAAACTTGCAGACAGGCGCCAGCGCTTCCTCTTCCTGAAGAACCATCCAGTCCTCAGACAGCGTAAAGGCGCCATCCTCGGAGTCCAGGATCACCGCATCCCGGACATTCTCGCCTACATACAGATCGTAACGCCCTTCCTCCAGCACCCAGGCTGAGATCTCGGCCGTTTTTCCGCTTTCATCGAAGGAGGCAAAGCTTCTGACCGGGATCTGGATCTGAAGCGTCTGGCTCTCGCCCGGTTTCAGCAATCTCGTCTTTTCAAACCCGACCAGCACTCTTGCCGGTTTTCCAAGCACCCCCTGAGGCGCCTGCGCATATACCTGCACAACTTCCCGCCCGGCGGCATGGCCCGTATTCGTCACCTCGGCTTCCAGATCGACAGACAGTCTTGCGAGCGGCTCACTCTGCTTTTTCCGGGCCCTGATCCTGAACGTTGTATAGGAAAGTCCGTATCCGAACGGATACAACACCCTGTCCCTTGCGACCGTCTCAAAGAAGCGGTATCCCACGTAGATATCTTCCTGATAGACATCCCTCACGCCTGTCCCGAAATTACCAGAGGACGGATAATCCTCAATCCGTTCCGCAATCGTATCGGTCAGGTGACCGGAAGGACTAACACGACCGGTCAGGACATCCACGACGCCAAGGCCGCCGACCATGCCGCCCTGCCACACGTAAAGAACCGCATCCGGCCTGATGTCATCCACAAACCGCATATCGATGATATTTCCGGTATTCAGCAGGACGACCATCCTGGCGAATGCGCCCCGGACAGTTCTGAGCATGTCCAGCTCCGTCCCTGTAAGCAGAAATGACCCGGGCTCTGCCTTGTTGTCTCTGTCCTCCCCCGCTGTTCTTCCAATCACAACGATCGCAGTGCGGCTGTCCTGACCTGCCTGCTCTGCAGTCTCCCTGTCAAGCGGCATCTCTGCCTGGGACCACGGGTCCTTCCCCCATCCTTCTCCTGCTGCAAATGGATGTTCGTCCACATACCGGTCATACAGATGCAGAACAGAACGATTCAGCCTGATCGAAGGTTCATCCTCAAGAGCCTCACGGATTGATACCACATGGGAGACATTCACCATACCTCCTGAGCCTGTCCCGCTCTTGTAATAGCACAGCTGGCTGACGCCGAACAGCGCCACCGTTTCTCCTTCCGGAAGCGGAAGGACTGCCTTTTCATTGCGCAGCAGAACAATGCCGTCTGCCGCAGCCTGCCGCGCACACTTTGTATAACGTTCCCAGTCTAGCGTCTGCAATCGGGTGGGTATGTCCATATTCTTCTGTTTCTCCTCCAATTCCAAGAAAGGCCGCCGGAAATGAATTCCGGCGGTCCTTCATCTCTTGCATCTTGTGCGGCGCTCAGTCAGCGTCGCTGAACTCATCCTTGCCTGCGCCGCAGATCGGGCAGACAAAATCATCCGGGATATCCTCCCACTTTGTTCCAGGAGCGATTCCGCCCTCCGGATACCCTTCTGCCTCGTCATATTCCCAGCCGCAGACATCGCAAACCTTTTTCATGTTGTGATCCTCCTGTTCCATCTTCGGTTTCCAGATCATGAATGACTCTGGATCATGTTTGTCTTCAGATAATGGTATAGTTGCTTAAAGTGCAGCATTTGTCAAGTGAAACAATCCTGGAGACGTCACTGCAATTTTTCAAAATCACTCGCCGGATGCTTGCAGATTGGGCAGATAAAATCTGGCGGAAGGACCTCCCCCTCATAGACATATCCGCAGATTCTGCAGACCCAGCCCACCTTCTTCTCTTCTACCGGCTGTGGCTTCGGCTTGATGTGGGCAAAGTAATACTCATACGTCACAGATGGAACATCCGAAAGAACCCTGCACTCCGTGACCTCTGCGATGAAGACGGTATGTGTCTCAAATTCGACTTCCTGAACGACCTTCGCGGAAATCAGTGCATTCGTTCCTCTTGTCACATAGGTCAGCCCATTCGCTGAACGGCTGTAATCAGCAAAATCAGCAAACTTGTCCGCAGACTTCCCGCTCTGGAAACCGAACTGCCTGAACAAATCGAAGGTTGCATCCTGTGCCAGAACCGAAACATTGAACACCCCGGTCTTCTTGATCATGTCATGCGTGCAGCCGTTCCGGTTGACCGCCACCTGGATCCGGTTCGGTTTCTCTGTAACCTGGATCACCGTATTGACGATGCAGCCGTTATCCTTCTCCCCATCCTTCGCTGTCAGGACGAAAAGGCCGTAGCTGAGTTTGAACATGGCCTTGGGATCAAGCACCGGCGCTCCGGCATCAACCCCCTCACCTTTCTCGTCTGCCTTCGTGACATCTGTTTTCTTCGGGATGGTCGCGTCAATGGCATCCGCAACCACATCCAGCTGTGACAACTGATCTTCCTTCAGCGCTGACTTGATCGTCAGTGTCTCGTTGAGCACGTTGAGGTTCTTGCACTTCCCGAGAAGTTCCCGCATCAGCTTACCGCTGGTCGGTGCCCAGGAACCATTCTCGATGACGACAACCGTGCGGTTCTGGATGTTATGCTCAACCAGGTCATAGAGGAAGGCTTCCATCTGAACAAAAATGCCCGCATTGTATGTCGTCGAAGCCAGCACAAGGTGGCTGTACTTGAAGACAGCAGAAATAATCTCCGACGGCGGGGTCACAGAGGTGTCAAACATCACCGTCTTGATCCCCTTCTCACGCAGACGGACTGCCAGGCACTCTGCAGCATTCTCGGTATGATGATAAACGGAAGCATAGGCGATGACGACCCCTGTCTCCTCCGGCTTGTAAGCTGCCCAGTGCTGATACTTGTCAATATAGTCTCCGATATTCTTCCGCCATACGAAGCCGTGCAGCGGGCAAAGGTATTTGATGTCTAGGCCTGACGCCTTCTTCAGCGCAGCCGTCACCTGTGTTCCATACTTTCCGACAATGTTGCTGTAGTATCTTCTGGCTTCATCCAGGTAATCCCGCATGAAGTCCACTTCGTCCGCAAACAGGGCACCGTTCAGCGCGCCGAAGGTTCCGAACGCATCCGCCGAAAACAGCGTCCCGCTCGTCTTGTCGTAGGTCATCATGACCTCCGGCCAGTGAACCATCGGAGCATTGACAAACGTGAGCTCATGCCTGCCGGCAGAGAAGACATCCCCCTCCTTCACAAGCTGAACCCTGTCCTCCACGTCAAACGTGAAAAACTGCTTCATCAGCGTCTTCGTCTTGCTGTTGCAGAGGATCCGGACATCCGGATATCTTCTGATCAGCTCCTCAAGCGTCGCGGAGTGATCCGGCTCCATGTGATGGACAATCACATAATCAAGATGCCTTCCGTCCAGCACCTTCTCCACGTTCTCAAAAAACACTGTTCCGACAGCGGCATCAACCGTGTCACACAGAACTGTCTTCTCATCCAGGAGCAGATAAGAATTATAAGAAACACCATCCGGAACAGAGTACACTCCCTCGAACATTGCCAGACGCCTGTCATTCGCTCCTACCCAGTACAGGTCGTCCATTACTTTTCTGTAACAGTACATGTTCTTTTCCTTTCCAGCTTTCAGCCTGATGATGTGCCTTGCAGGCACTCCATCCCATCGTTCCCGCAGATGCCGCCATTATAGCATGAACAGACAGGGGCCGCATCCGTTTTTGTGAAATATTCCTGTTTTTGCCTTGTCGTTTCCTGTCAAAAAAACAGACCCGCTCCACCACCTGGAGGGGTCTGTCTCTGCCCTGGGATGGTTCAGCCATCCAGCGCATCCTTCATCCGATCAACAAAACTTTTTTTCTTTTTCTTCTTCCCTGTCTCAGGCGAAGCGCCCTTTTCCGCATCCCCGCCGGCAGAAAGGCTTCTGTCCGATGCCGCATCAAACTGCTCCAGAAGCTCCTTTGCCTCACTGCTGAGCTTCACTGGTGTACGGACAATCAGCGTCACATACTGGTCCCCGCGACCGACTCTGCCGCGCACGTCCGGAACACCCTTTCCCTTCAGGCGGACCCTCGTGCCAGACTGCGTTCCGGGCTTGACGCTGTATGAAATATCTCCGTCCACCGTGCGGATCATAATATCCGCTCCCAGCGCTGCCTGCGCGAACGTGATATCCTTATTTGAGAACAGATCGAGGTCCTGGCGAACAAACTGCGGATCACGTGCAACGGATACCTCCACCAGAAGATCTCCTCTTGGTCCGCCATTGACGCCCGGCTCCCCCTTTTCCCGGATGCGGATTGCCTGCCCGTCGTCAATCCCGGCAGGTATCCGGACCTCTATGGTTTTTTTGTTCATGACATAGCCCGTTCCATGGCAGTTCGGGCACTTGTCCTCGATCACCTTACCGGTTCCGCGGCAATCTGGGCAGGGCTGAACATTCTGCATCATCCCGAACATGGTCTGCTGCGTATACACAACCTGCCCTCTGCCCTTGCACTTCGGGCAGATCTTCGGAACAGTCCCGGGCTTTGCACCTGTCCCATGGCAGTTCGGGCACTCATCCTTGATCATGACGTCGATCGTCTTGGAGCAGCCTTCAATGGACTCCATGAACGTGATGCTGACGTGCGTCCGGACATTTGCGCCCTGCATCGGGCGGTTCGGGTTTGCACTCCGTCTTCCGCCCCCGAACAAATCGCCGAAGATTCCTCCAAGCCCCAGATCGCTAAAGATATCCTGGAAATCAGCAGAGTTAAAATCAAACCCACCTCCGCCGGCGGAGCCGTCGAATGCTGACATGCCGAACTGGTCATACTGTCTTCTCTTCTCTTCATTGCCGAGAACCGCATACGCCTCCGAGGCTTCCTTGAACTTGTCCGCTGCTTCGGCATTGCCGGGATTCATATCCGGATGATATTTCTTCGCCAGCTGACGGTATGCCTTCTTGATCTCCTCTTCACTGGCATTCCTGCTGACGCCCAGCACTTCGTAGTAATCTCTCTTCTCTGCCATATATTCTCCCGATTGATCCGGCTGCCTGCAGAACACTCTTTCCTGTTCCGCCGTATCCGGACATGGTTTAAGCCGCCGTCACACACTTCGTGACGGCAGCTTCCTGTTTCAGATATCTGTTATCCCGGTCAGACCTCACGGTAGTCGCCATCGACGACATCGTCATCCTTGCCGCCCTGGCTGCCGCCTGCATTCTGCGGGCCCGCCTGCGGACCTGCGCCTGCGCCAGGTCCTGCCTGCGTCTGCGTCTGCTGATATACCTTCTCGAAAAGCTTCTGCGCACTGTTCATCAGCTTCTCTCTTCCGGCCTTCAGCTCATTGACCTGCTCATCCGTGATATCATCCCCGCACTTTGCGATGGTGTCCTTCAGAGACTTGAGGTCCGCCTCAACTGCAGCCTTGTCTGCTGCATCAATCTTGTCGCCGACCTCCTGCATTGCCTTCTCCGTCTGGAAGACCATGGCATCTGCATCATTCTTCGTATCGATTGCTTCCTTCTTCTTCTTGTCCTGCGCCTCATACTCAGCCGCCTCTTTGACAGCCTTGTTGATCTCGTCATCGGACATGTTGGAGCCGGAAGTAATCGTGATGTGCTGCTCTTTTCCGGTACCCAGATCCTTTGCGGAAACGTTCACGATGCCATTTGCATCGATATCAAACGTGACCTCGATCTGCGGCACACCTCTTCTTGCTGGCGGGATTCCATCGAGACGGAACTGTCCGAGCGTCTTGTTGTCGCGGGCAAACTGGCGCTCACCCTGCACAACATGGATATCTACAGCGGTCTGGTTATCCTCTGCAGTTGAGAAGACCTGGCTCTTTCTGGTCGGGATCGTCGTGTTTCTCGGGATCAGAACCGTGGATACGCCGCCCAGCGTCTCGATTGCAAGGGACAGCGGCGTGACATCCAGCAGAAGGATATCGCCTGCGCCGGCATCTCCTGCCAGCTTGCCGCCCTGAATGGCTGCGCCGACAGCCACGCACTCATCCGGGTTCAGATTCTTACTCGGCTCCTTGCCGGTCAATTCCTTGACCTTGTCCTGCACAGCCGGGATACGGGTTGAACCGCCGACCAGCAGAACCTTTCCAAGATCTGCAGCTGTAATGCCTGCATCTGCAAGTGCTTTTCTGACAGGCTCAGCTGTTGCATCAACCAGATCTGCGGTCAGCTCGTCAAACTTTGCCTTTGTGAGATCCATCTCGAAGTGCTTCGGACCGGTCTCATTGGCCGTAATGAACGGCAGGTTGATATTGGTTGTCGTAGAGGAGGAAAGCTCCTTCTTTGCCTTCTCGGCAGCCTCCTTCAGCCTCTGCATGGCCATCTTGTCGCCGGAGAGATCAATTCCTTCCTTTGCCTTGAAGTCCTTCAGCATGTAGTCGACAATTCTCTTATCAAAGTCATCGCCGCCCAGATGGTTGTTGCCATTGGTTGCCAGAACCTCGATGACGCCGTCACCGATCTCGATGACAGACACATCAAAGGTGCCGCCGCCCAGGTCATACACCATGATCTTCTGCTCTTTCTCGTTATCAAGGCCATAAGCCAGTGCGGCTGCAGTCGGCTCGTTGATAATACGCTTGACATCAAGGCCGGCGATCTTTCCTGCATCCTTTGTTGCCTGTCTCTGCGCATCATTGAAGTATGCCGGGCAGGTGATGACAGCCTCTGTCACCTTCTCACCCAGGTATCCCTCCGCATCTGCCTTCAGTTTCTGAAGGATCATCGCGGAAATCTCCTGTGGAGAATACTTCTTATCGTCGATTGTGACTCTGTAGTCAGAGCCCATGTGTCTCTTGATCGAAGACACGGTTCTGTCAGAGTTCGTCACAGCCTGGCGCTTTGCCGGCTCGCCGACCAGACGGTCGCCGTTCTTTGTAAATGCAACGATGGACGGTGTTGTGCGCTCTCCTTCGCTGTTTGCGATGACAGTTGGCTTCCCGCCTTCCATAACTGCCACGCAGCTGTTTGTTGTACCAAGGTCAATTCCTATAATCTTTCCCATAATGAAACCTCCTGGTGTTCTGCTGTTCGGTCTTGTTTTTTTCCTGCCGCCTCTTCCTCTCCGGAGAACCGCGGCATATGCCTGTCTGTTCCAATATTGTCAACGGGATCGCGGAAGAACAACGCCTCCGTCCCGGTTTTTGTAATAAAGATCAGTTGGCAACCTTCACCATGCTGTGCCGGATGACGATATCGTTCAGCATGTAGCCCTTCTGAAACTCCTGCACGATGATATTCTCACCGGCTGACTCATCCTCACAATGCATGACCGCATTGTGAAAGTTCGGATCAAATGGTTTTCCGACCGCTTCAATCGTCCTGACGCCCAGTTCCTCCAGCGCCTTTGTCAGCTGCCTGTAGATCTTCTGCATGCCCTGGCGGAACGGATCCTCGCTCTCTTCCTTCATGTCTCCAAGACCTCGCTCGAAGCTGTCCACAACCGGAAGAATCTGCTCGATCACATCCCTTTTCCCCATGTCGAACATCGTCGCTTTCTCGCGGTCTGTCCGCTTTCGGAAATTATCGAATTCCGCCATCTGGCGCCTGACCTGATCGGTCAGCTCCTCGATCTTCTGATCTCTCTGATCCTTCTCTTTCCTTCCTTTGAAACCGAAGAACCCTTTTCCGGTACCAGCACCGCTGTCGGAGGGAGTATCCTCCCCGGCGTCAGATGCATCCGCCGCCTTATCCGGCTCCTCCTCCGGATTCCGGTTCTGATCTGTCTTCGCGGCGTCTTCCTGTCCATTGAGACCCTCCGCCGCATGTTCTTTCTCCAGATTCTGCCCCGGACCTCTACTGTCTTCGTTCTTCTTCTCCATCTTGTCCGGCTCTTCGCCATGTATCTCAATCCGGACGCCCCTGTCTTCTTCTCCTGGGCTGTTTTCCTGTTTTTCCTTATCTGTCATCCTATTGCCTCCGCATCGCTCTGCTATTCATCCTGCTCCGGGCCTCCGTCATCGGTTTTTGACCCGGGAGAAAGCCCATTCTCATCTGCGGGGCTTTCCTTCCTGCCATATGTCTCATCCAGCTGGGCTGTCACGCTCTTCAGGATCCCGACCACCTTGTCGTAATCCATCCGCTTGGGGCCCACAATGCCGATCTTCCCGAAGACACCGTCCCCCAGATCGTAGCTGGCTGTGACCACGCTGCAGTCCTCCATGTTCTCGTTCTTCAGCTCCCGTCCAATCGAGATCTGGATGCCATGCTCCTGCTCATCACAACCATTCTGGCTGAGCAATGACAGAAGCGGCTTTTTTTCCTCAAAGGCCTCGATCAAGCCGCTCGCCTTGTCCGTATCGGAGGAAAGCTCCGGATACTTGAATATATTCGTAGCCCCAGAGGTATAAACCTCCAGATCCTCCTCCTTTGAGATGGCGTCTGCAACCGCATCGAGCACTTCCGAGATTAGGTTTGAATGAATGCCCGCCTCCTGTTTGAGCTTCTGAATCGTATCCAGATTAATCTGCTCGATTGTCAGTCCGTTCAGCCTGCTGTTCAGCTGAATATTGAGCTGCAGCACCTCATCGTGGGTGAGACCATGCTGGATATGGATCACACGGTTTTTCACCACGTTGCCTTCTGTCACCACCGTTGCCAGGATCTGTCCTTCATCTATGATCGAGAGCTGAATGAACTTCAGCCTGGTTCTATGATACTGCGGGCTGGTGATCATCGTGGCATAATTGGTATTCACCGCCAGATAACGAACAAGCTGTTTCAGAAGCATCTCGAGCTTATCCTGCCTCTGGATCATCATGTTCTTCATCTGCGAAACCTCCGCCTCCTTCTCATCCATCAGCCGGTCTACATAAAGCCGGTATCCAGCATCCGAAGGAATACGTCCGGACGATGTATGAGGTTGAATGATCAGCCCCATATCTTCCAGATCGGACATCTCGTTGCGGATCGTGGCGGAACTGAGATTCAGATCTGGAAACTTTGAGATGGTTCTCGATCCAACCGGCTCGCCTGTCTCCAGATAGGTCTTGATGATCGCTTTCAGAATGGTCCACTTTCTGTCATCAAGCTGCATCTGAATCCTCCTTTCCTTTTCTTGTTAGCACTCATTGTTATGGAGTGCTAACATCCATGGCACTATAATAGTTCTGACGGGTACCTTTGTCAATACCTTTCAAAAAACTTTTTGAACTGTGATAAAATGGCTTTATTGTGCGTCTGCTGGTTTACTGCACAGTCCGAATGTGCCTGGGCACCGCCATTCCCAATTGCGAACGCACAGAGTCTGCAATGCACAGCTCGTATGTGTCTGGTCGCAGCTTGATTAAATCTGAATCATAGAAGGAGCTTTGAATATGAAGAAACGACTTCTGATCCTGCTGCTGAGCGCGGCAGCCTCCCTTGCAGCACTTGTTCTTCTGGCTTTCTATATGAAGAAGGCGACCGACGAGTTCGACAGCCGCCATCCCCATCTCACCAACCCGCTTGAGTCAGATGCCTCGGAGAACATCCAGCGAAATACGGACTCCGCATCCTCCGGAAGCCTGCACCCGCCTGCAGCCTCTGGCGCTTTCGATGAAAAATCCGGTTTGAACGCTTCGCAGGAAGCCGGCATCAGCCCTCAGAAAGGATCTGACAAGGCTGTCCTCCCGGAAATGTCTGAAGCAGAAACGGAGACAGAGATGCCCGAACAGGAAAGAGCTCTGCCCTCTCATAAAATCATATTCGTGGGAGATTCCAGAACCATTGGCATGCAGAATGCGCTGAAGAAGTACCTGCCGGATGACGACTGCGTGTTCGTCGGAAAGGTTGGAGAAGGCTGCAGCTGGTTTCTGTCAGAGGGAAAGGGCCTGATGGCGGACGCAATCAGTCATAATCCAGATGTGCCGGTCGTCCTGAACTTCGGCGTCAATGATCCGGACCAGATTGACGAATATCTCGCTGCCTACAGGGATATGGTAGCGGAATATCCTGACACGACCTTCTGGTTTTTATCCGTCAACCCCGTACAGCGCGCCAGGATGATTGAATATGGAGCAAGTGAGGATGCACTCGATCTTGTGACAAACACGAACATCACAAAGCTGAACCTGGCGATTCAGCAGGCCTTCCCGGACCATTACCTGGACTCCTCCACCATTCTGAAGCTCGAAGGCTTCCGGACCGTCGACGGTCTGCACTTTACAGGTCAGACCTATCTTCGGATCCATCGGTTCGTTGTTGACGAGCTGTTCGGCTCATGATCCGTATGCAACCCTGAAGCCGGGATTTCCATACAGGAGGCGGCCTCCAGGAGCTCTGACCTGCAGGCAGACTTGCAGCATGACTTCCGGATCGCCGCCTGCACAAAAAAGAGAAGGCTGAGCGCCCCTGCACCCGGTCTTCTCTTTTGTTTCAGCTCTGATCGTCCAGTTTCAGTACATTCAGAAACGCCTTCTGCGGGATCTCAACCGATCCGATCTGGCGCATTTTCTTCTTTCCTTCCTTCTGCTTTTCGAGCAGTTTCTTCTTTCTGGAAATGTCGCCGCCATAGCATTTTGCCAGGACATCCTTCCGAAGTGCCCTGACAGTCTCCCGCGCGATCACGTGGCCATTCACCGCTGCCTGGATCGGAATATCAAACAGCTGCCTCGGAATTTCATTCTTCAGCTTCTCGCACATCCGGCGTCCCCTGTCATATGCGTTGTCCTCAAACACGATAAAGGAAAGCGCATCGACCGGCTCCTTGTTGACCAGAATGTCCAGCCTGCACAGTTTTGACTGTACATACCCCTTCATCTCATAGTCAAACGAAGCATAGCCTCTTGATCTGGACTTCAGCGCGTCGAAGAAATCATAGATGATCTCGTTCAGCGGCATGTCGTAGCGGAGCACGGCACGATTTGCCTCCAGATACTCTGTTTCCTTGTAAACCCCTCTCCGTTCCTGACAAAGCTGCATGATCGGACCGATGAATTCTGTCGTCACGATAATCTCCGCTGAGACAATCGGCTCCTCCATGTACTCAATCGAAGAAGGATCCGGGAGATTTGCAGGATTGGTCAGATCAAAGACCTCGCCGTCCGTCTTGTGAACCTTGTAGACGACGCCCGGGGCTGTCGTCACCAGATCAAGGTTGTATTCCCTCTCCAGCCGCTCGGTAACGACCTCCAGGTGCAGAAGTCCGAGGAACCCGCAGCGGAAGCCGAAGCCGAGGGCAGCGCTGGTCTCCGGCTCAAACTCGAGAGACGCATCATTCAGCTGAAGCTTCTCAAGCGCATCCCTGAGATCGCCATACCTTGCACTGTCCGCCGGATAGACGCCGCAGTAAACCATCGGAAGCGGCCTGCGGTAGCCCGGGTACGCTTCGGCGGTCGGGTGCTCCGCATCCGTCACCGTGTCGCCAACCCGCGTATCGCCGACATTCTTCAGAAATGCCGTGAAGTAACCGACCATCCCGGCCTGCAGCTCATCGCAGGGGATGAACTGCCCCGGACCGAAATAGCCGACCTCGACCACCTCCGCCTCCGTCTTCGTCCCCATCATCCGGACCTTCATGCCCTTTTTCAGCCTTCCGTCCCGGATCCGGCAGAAGACAATGACGCCTCTGTAGGCGTCGTACAGAGAATCGAAGATCAGCGCCTTGAGCGGTGCCTCCCGGTCGCCCGTCGGCGCGGGGAGCTTCTGAACGATCTGCTCCAGGACATCCTCCACATTCAGGCCTGTTTTAGCCGATATCCGCGGGCAGTCGGAACAGTCAAGCCCGATGACGTCCTCGATTTCCTTCGCGGTCCCCTCCGGGTCCGCACTAGGCAGGTCGATCTTGTTGATCACCGGGAGGATCTCCAGATCGTGATCAAGCGCAAGGTAGACATTGCCGAGTGTCTGCGCTTCGATTCCCTGCGTACTGTCCACCACAAGAACCGCTCCGTCGCAGGCGGCAAGCGCCCTGGAGACCTCATAGTTAAAATCCACATGACCTGGTGTATCGATCAGGTTGAAGACGTATTCCTTCCCGTCCTTCGCATGGTAGACCGCACGGACGGTCTGGGACTTGATCGTGATACCCCGCTCCCGCTCAATGTCCATATTATCCAGGACCTGATCCTGCATCTCACGCTTCGTCAGGACCCCCGTCTTTTCAATGATCCGGTCTGCGAGCGTGCTTTTTCCGTGATCGATATGCGCGATGATGCAGAAATTGCGAATCTGATTCATATTGATTTCAGCCAAATTGATCCCCCCGGTTCATCATCTACAAGATCGTAATCTGCCCGGCTCTTCTTCAGAATGGATCTGCAAGGCTCTGCAGACAAACCGCCGGACACAATTCTTTTTTCTTATCCGGTTAATAGTAGCCTAAAGGGCATGAAAATGCAATCAAAAGCCAGCCTATCTGTTGACAAGGCCATTCCTGCGGATTAGAATAACTTCGAATGTGTGCCGATACGTCCGTGTCCGTTCTCTCGCGCACACGTGGTTTCATTTCTTATTATATCTATTACAATGTAGACATTTGTCTGGAGGTGTACGTTTTGGCAAACATCAAGTCCGCAAAAAAGCGCGTTCTGATTGCTGAGGTCAGAAACGCAAGAAACAAAGCCATCAAGTCCGGTGTCAAGACCGCAGTCAAGAAGGTTGAGGCTGCTGTTGCAGCTGGCGACAAGGAGAATGCACAGAAGGAACTTCTGAATGCAACTTCTCTGATCGACAAGGCTGAGAAGAAGGGTGTCTTCCACAAGAATACTGCTTCCAACAAGGTTTCCCGCCTTGCAAAGCTGGTCAACACCGTTCAGTAATCTGTTCAGTCATCCGCAGATCCTGGAAACCGGATGCTGCAGGTTTCTGATCTGGTAACAGAAAGATCAAGGAGTATCGGAACGTCATCGCCGATGCTCCTTTTTTACTGTCTTCAGCTTTGTCCCGGAAGAAGTATTTGTGCCGCCGGCCGAAGGCGGCGGAATGGAGATTCTCATGACTCAGCCATCGCGCATATCCGCCGGTCTCTATATTCACATCCCATTCTGCGTCTCCAGATGTCTGTACTGCGACTTTCTCTCGACTACACTTGGCTCAGAGATGCAGCGCCGTTATTTTTCCGCCCTCCGAAAGGAAATTCTTAATGCCGCCTCTCTTGGCTTTGGAAAAACATACCGCATCCTCTCCGTCTTTTTCGGCGGCGGAACGCCTTCTCTCCCCGACGCCATGCTGATTGCAGATACCCTTGATGTTATCCGTTCCCGCTTTGATCTTGCCCCGGATGCGGAGATCACCCTGGAATGCAATCCCGGCACGCTGAATGACGAAAAGCTTCATATCTACCACAGCGCCGGTATCAACCGTCTCTCAATCGGCCTGCAGTCCGCAGACAACAGCCTTCTGAAATTGCTCGGCCGCATCCACGATTTTGAAACCTTCAGGAAAGAATACACCGCTGCCCGGACTGCCGGTTTTCAGAATATCAGCGTTGATCTGATGTATGATCTCCCCGGCCAGAGCCGCGCGCAGTTTCGCGATACGCTCGGACAGGTTCTCTCTCTTCCGGATCCGCCTCAGCACCTGTCCGCATACAGTCTGATCATCGAACCCGGCACTCCTTTCTGGGAACGCTACCACGAGGATGCCGAGCGCAAGGCGCTTGGCGACAGCCCGCTGTTTCTTCCATCGGAGGACGAGGAAGCCGGCATGCTGAGCGATCTGAAGTCTCTCCTCTCTGAGGCAGGCTTTCACCGCTATGAAATATCCAACTGGGCGCTGAACGGTTTTGAAAGTGTACACAACAAGGGATACTGGGAAAGAAGACCTTATCTTGGCTTCGGACTGGGTGCCTCCAGTCAGGCGGATCACATGCGGTGGAAAAACACCTCTGATCTGAACGAATATCTGTCCTGCAGCTTTGCAAGGAAAGAAGTCACACACCTGTCCAACAGCAACGAAATGGAGGAAACCATGTTTCTCGGCCTCCGGGAGATGAAAGGCGTCACAAGGCAGCACTTCCGGGAGCGGTTTGGTGTATCGATGGACGAGGTATACGGCCGTGTCCTGTCCAACCTGGCAGGTCTTCGGCTGATTTCAGACGATGGGGAAGCCATACGGCTGACAGACCGGGGCATCTCGATCTCAAACGTGGTGCTGGCCGAATTTCTGCTCGACTGAAAATCCGCCGCTGCCCTCGCTGCGCCAGAGACTCCGCAGTATCAGACAGTTCCGCGTGCGGCAGCCGGCATATGCTTTCTGACTGTGCCAGACTCCGGCGTCTCAGGAAGCCCCGGCTCCTCCCCGGACGGGTTCACCCGGCCTGCTGTATTTCACAAGCAGAAGCTCTACGCCCAGCCTGACATCGATTTTTCCCGTCTTGAAGCGCTGTTCCATGGCTGTACAGTCCGCAACTGCATGCCGCAGCTGCTCTGTCGTAAAGAAACGCGCCTGGTCCGACAGCTTGCGAATCTGAAATGAGTACCTCAGATCCATCACCTTCATCGTCTCCACCGTCCCTTTCCCCTTCTGGGAAAGAACCTTCATCAGGTAGAGCAGGTTGAACTGTCTCCCGAGGAAATAGAGAATCCGGTTCGGTTCCTCCTGCATCCGGAGCAGCTCATCATACCGGCTGATCGCTCCTCTCCGGTCCCGGTGCCCGACCGCGTCCACGAGGTCAAAGACCCTCGTCTCCAGCCGCTCCGCGACCAGTCCCCCTACATCCGTCTCTGACAGCGTTCCGCCTTCCCCTGCGCAGGCTGCCAGCTTGTCAAGCTGAGCCCTGAGCATCGTCATATCGGCCCCAGTCCTCTCCAGCAGCATCTGCAGGGCACCCTTTGTAATCCGGATCCTGTTTTCTGAAAGCTGTGAGACAACCCATCTGGCAAGCTCCATTTCATCCGGGTGTTCAAATTCAACCGACAGTCCCGCCTTCGAGACAGCCTTGTAAAGCCGGCTCCGCTTGTCCACCTCCGTCTCGACAAACAGAAGGATGGTTGTTTCCGGAAGCTCTCCCAGAAGCCCGATCAGCTTCTCCGCCTCCTCCTTTCCCTTTCCTGCAGCGAAATAACCGCTGTCCTGCACCAGCACAACACGCCTGTCTGCAAAAAAAGGCATCGCGAGGCACTCATCCATGATCTTCGATACATCCGGCCAGGCAGTTTTGTGAATATTCAGGTTCATCGTGTCATCCGGAGACACTGCTGCCCTGACCAGGTTGTCGCGCATCTTCAGAACCAGGTAACGTTCCTCGCCGAAAAACAGATACACCCTGTGAAAAGTCTCCTCCTTCAGCTCAGACTGGAGCTGGGTCATCCCCGCATTCTTCTGTTTCACTTGTTTTCCAGCCATCTGTTAATCTCCAATCGATGCGCACGCTCTGCCGGCCATACCAGCCTATTTGTCCGGCGTTTCCTTCTTTACTTTCGTATAAACGTCTTGTATGATGAACATGTTTATGAACATTTTACCATGGACTGATTCTTACAGAAAGAGGTTCTCCCTATGAGTCATATCATTATTCCGGACGGATATCATCCGCTTCTTTCGCAATATGATACCCAGAAGGCGATCGGTGTCATCAAGCGCCAGTTCGCCGATACACTGGCCGCCACCCTGCAGCTTCACCGCGTTTCTGCGCCGCTGTTTCTGGAGGCATCCACCGGCCTGAACGATGACCTGAACGGCTACGAGCGCAAGGTCACCTTCGACATCAAGGACACCGGAACACAGGCGCAGGTCGTCCAGTCCCTCGCCAAGTGGAAGCGCATGGCGCTCCGTGATTACGGGTTCCGTGTCGGAAAAGGACTTTACACCGACATGAACGCCATCCGTAGAGACGAAGAACTCGACAATCTCCACTCCATCTACGTCGACCAGTGGGACTGGGAGAAGGTCATCCGCAAGGAAGACCGAAACACAGACTATCTGAAGCAGACGGTCCGTGCGATTGTCTCTGCAGTTTGTGCGACGGAAATGAACCTGCACGCACAGTTTCCGGAGCTCTACGAGCTCCCGCTCCACACCCCGGATGTGACCTTCATCACATCTCAGGAACTGGAAGACCTTTATCCGGACCTGACGCCGAAACAGCGCGAGAACGCTTTTGTACAGGAGCATGGAACAACCTTCCTGATGCAGATCGGCAAGAAGCTCCGCTCCGGGAAACCACACGATGGAAGAGCGCCCGACTATGACGACTGGGATCTGAACGGCGACATCCTGTTCTGGAACAGTACCCTCGGCATCAGCTACGAGCTTTCCTCGATGGGCATCCGCGTCAGTCCGGAAAGCCTGTCCCGGCAACTGACGGAAGCCGGCTGCGATGACCGCCGCTCCCTCCCCTTCCACAAGGCACTTCTTGCCGGAGAGCTTCCCTACACAATTGGTGGCGGAATCGGGCAGAGCCGTCTGTGCATGCTGATCCTGGGCTCCGCTCATATCGGCGAAGTTCAAGTCTCCGTCTGGGATGAGGCAACCCGTAACGCCTGCCAGCGCGCAGGTATTCCGCTTCTATGATGAAAATGTTTGTTAAAAAAGGACTGCCAGTCGGCAGTCCTTTTTTTATATCTGCAATTTCAGGCCGAGACATTGTCCCGGTGCAGCATATCATAAACAAGGCTCAGGAATCAGACACTGCTCCTTCCGTCTGCTGCGTCGGATAGCCATCCTTGAACAGTGTTCCGGTTCCGCCCGTCAGCTGCAGGTACTCATCTGTAAACTCTGTCTCTCCGCTCTTGTCACTTCCGACATTCGACTTCTGGTTGTCCTCATTCTTGCTGATAGAACCATCACCGTAAATCGTACGCTGCATCTGCGAGATGGTATCGTCCCAGTCCGGAACAAGCATGCCCTGTCCGTCTACATCAATCGTATCGTAAAGTCCGTCATACGGAACACGGTCCTGAACATAATCATACTTCAGAAGCTGCGGCGCATCGTTGACAAGATTCCAGATTTCCGTCTCCGGAATGTTGTGCGTGATCAGCGGAAGAACCTTCGTAACGAATGCCATCATATCCGTCGCTGACATGCTCTTGAGTTTCTCGACCATCTGAGAGACAACATAACGCTGTCTCTGCGTTCTGGTGTAATCCGAATTGCCGACAAAACGGTTTCTCGAATACGCGACCGCCTGAACACCATCACAGTTGTACGTGCCTCCCCCCGGAAGAAGATGCTCCTCATACGGGATATTCAGCACGTTCTGGCACATATCGATCATATATCCGTTTGCGACTTCTACCTCCTGGTCGGTCCAGGTCAGCTCCACACCGCCCATGTCATCAATGACGTCGACCATGTCCATGAAGTCAACCGCCGCATACCGGTTGACATCGATCTTGTAGTTGTTTCTGACCGTCTCAAGAAGCAGCGGACCGCCGCCGTAGGCATACGAGGCATTCAGCTTCTCATAGTCATGTCCCGGAATCGCAACGTAGGTATCCCGCATCAGAGAAATCACACTGACTCTCTTCTTCTCATTGTTGAGTGATACCAGCATCATGCTGTCGGAATTTCCGTTCCAGGTCTTATCCCTGCGGTCAACCCCGCAGAGCAGGACGTTGTAGACATCCGAATCCATGATCGTGTCCACCTTGGAATTCTCCTGGTTCATCTTCTTCTGGATATTCCCCAGCTCAGACTGATTCAGAGAAGCGCCCTTCAGCCCATCCTGTTCCGTCGTTTTCTCTTCATACGCTTCAGCCGGAAGCGTCTCAAGCTGTTTGACCTGATCATCGGACACGAAGTTTGCCCGGCCGATCAGGCTGTGGCCGTAAAAATAAATTCCTACCCCTCCAAGAACAACCATCGCAAGCAGGACGACCAGGACAATCCCCAGAATCCTGCCCCACCTGGGGCCTCTTGGCTCTGTCATCAGCGGGTTTCCATTCTCATTTCTCGACATCTGAACGCTCCTGAATCAGATTGATGGCTGTCCCTCGAGTTGATCAGCAGGACTGCTTTGTTTTCAGACATTAGCCTTAAAACCATACTCCACCAGTGTGGAAATGTCAAGCTGAAATAAGCCTTCAGATTTCTTCAGATTCCTTCAGAATTCTGCCAAGGTCGCGCAGCCTCAGCTCAGCTGGATGTCCAGCATCACCGGCGCTTTCCCCGTCAGCACCCTGCTCCTCTCGTCCGGCATCGAGGTCCCGACAAACAAATGATAGGACATGCCGCCCCCGACTCGTTCTCCATCGTCATTGACAACGAAGAATGTATCAGCGTCCAGCCGTACTTCACACGTCTTTCGTACGCCTGCCGGCGCATCTATCTTCAGGAACCCGCACAGTCTTGGATTCGGCGTGCGGTACGGAGAATCCACCGGATCTACGTAGACCTCCACCACATCCTTCGTATCAGCCTTTCCTCTATTTTCATATGTCACGCGCACAGATGCAGATTTCCCCTCTGCCGGAGAGCAGAATTCTGCCCCCACTATCTGCACGTCCCCGTAGGTCAGCCCGTATCCGAACGGATACTGGGGCCTTCCGCCAAGATAACGGTACGTGCGGTCTTCCATGGAATAGTCTGTAAATGGTGGAAGCGGTCTGTCCGGATCATAGAAGGTGACATTCAGTTTGCCGGAGGGCGAGACCTGCCCTGTCAGGATTCTGGCTGCCGCCAGTCCCCCTCTCGCCCCCGGATACCAGAGCATCAGGACCGCATCGAAGTGTTCCTGTGCAAATGAGAGGTCCATGTCACTTCCGGCCATCAGGCAGAGAATGGTCTTCTTTCCCTCTTCCTTCGCCGTCTCGGCAACCGCGTGAAGCAGCGCCTCCTGTGACCCTGGAAGCGATAGATCTGCCTTGTCTCCGGATGCCGCGCTGTTGCCTGTGTCTCCCTCTTCCCCTTCCAGCGACTCGTTCAGGCCGACCACCACGACCGTCACATCGCTCTCACTTGTCACGATCATGGCCTCGCTGAGACGGTCGTTCTCAGCTGCCAGATGCTCCACCCGGTCCGCATTGATGGCGCAGCCTTCCGAGTACAGAATGCGTAAACCCTCGGGCGCCAGCCTCCGGAGTCCTTCCAGCACAGTGATGTACTCTGAGCTGGTTCCGTGGTAGTTCCCGATCAGCGCTGCGCGGGAGTCTGCATTGGGGCCGACAACCCCCAGCGTTTGGATCCTTCGAAGATCCAGCGGAAGCACACCATCGTTTTTCAGAAGCACGGTCGACTCCTCCGCTGCCCTCAGGGCGAGCGCAAGATGCTCCGGACATTCGACTGCAGTGTACGGGATATCGTCAAACTCCGTATCATCGAACAGTCCCAGCAGAAAGCGGGTCGTGAACAGCCTGACAGCCGCCTCTGTGATCCGCTCCTCTGAAATCAGGCCATCCGCATATGCCCTGGGCAGGTACTGGTAGGTATCCCCGCAGTTCAGATCGCAGCCGTTGTTGATCGCCATGGCTGCACTGTGCTCTGCATCGTCGGTGACATGATGATGCTCATGGAAATCGCGGATCGCCCAGCAGTCTGACACGACATGTCCCTGAAACTTCCAGGTTCCCCGAAGAATCTCTTCAAGAAGGGTCCGGCTCCCGCAGGCAGGCTCCCCGTTGACGCGGTTGTAGCTGCCCATGACCGCCTCCACACCAGCCTCCTCCACAAGCCTTCTGAATGCCGGAAGGTAGGTCTCCGCCATGTCCTTCTTTGTAGCCCTGGCATCGAAGCTGTGACGGATCGCCTCAGGCCCCGAGTGCACCGCGAAATGCTTGGCGCAGGCAGCTGCCTTCATGTATTCGCCGTCTCCCTGAAGACCTCTGACAAACGCACAGCCAAGCGTCCCTGTCAGATACGGATCTTCCCCGTAGGTCTCCTGTCCTCTTCCCCACCTTGGATCCCGGAAGATATTCACATTCGGGGACCAGAAGGTCAGGCCCTTGTAGATGTCCCTGTCCCCCATCGCAGCATAGGCATTATACTTGGCTCTGCCCTCTGTGGCGATGACATCTCCAACCCGCTTCATCAGCGCCTCATCAAATGTCGCGCCCATGCCGATCGCCTGCGGAAAGCTTGTCGCTGTTCCTGCCCTCGCAACCCCGTGAAGTGCCTCGTTCCACCAGTTATAGGCCGGAACCCCGAGCCGCTCAATCGCCGGAGAATCATATCGAAGCTGCGTCATCTTCTCGGAGACCGTCATCCGGGCTACAAGCTGCTGTGCCCGCCACTTTGCCTCACTTCTGTCCATTCCATCCTCCTGTCGTCATACACCCCTCAGGCCTTCTGTCCGCCATTCACGGATGCACAGGTCACTCATTCCTGTCTGACTGCCCGATCCTGCAAGTGTCCGACTCTTCACGGTAGCACATACTGTCTGTCATCCCTTTACGGCACCTGTTGTCAGGCCGTCCACGATCTGGTTGCTGAACATGCAGTATACCACAATGGTCGGAATGATCGCGATCATGATAGCCGGGAACATCTTGTCATAGTTCGTCTGATAAGGTGTAACAAACTTTGTCAGTGCGACCGGAAGGGTCTTCTTGGTATCATCTGAGACAAAAACCAGCGCCAGCAGCAGCTCATTCCAGTTTCCGATGAATGTCATCAGTCCCGTGACAAACAGACCAGTGCGTGCCAGCGGGAAACAGATTTTAAAGAACATTTGAAAGATTGAACAGCCGTCCATGCAGGCAGATTCCAGCAGCTCATTCGGTATGCTCCTGAAAAACCCAGCCATGATAAAGACACAGGTTGGAAGGGAAAAAGTCAGATACGGAAGAATCAGTCCCCACAGGTTATTGCTCAGGCCGATTTTCGCGAAACGGACAAAGAGCGGAATCAGGACGCAGTGCACCGGAATCATCATGCCGATCAGGATGTAGACCATCGCGGCGCCTGCCAGCTTCCAGCGCATTCTTGCGATCGCAAATGCCGCCATGGAGCCGATGACCATGGTCAGGATGAGTGTGATGACGCACACAAACAGCGAATTCATCATGGCGATGCCGAGTCTCCCGGCTTTCCACGCCATAGCGTAATTTTCAAAATGGAACGCTTTCGGCCATCCGAACGGGGCTTTGTAGATCTCCGGTCTCGACTTGAAGGATGTCAGTCCGATCCAGACCAGCGGAGCCAGGTAAAGGACCAGCATCAGGCTGAGGAACACATAGATCACAACGGTGGAAGCCTTGATTTTTTTCTTTTTATTCATTGTATGCATCCTCCTGTGTCCTCACATCTCATAGTTTTCAGTCTTGAACAGTTTGTTGATGATCCAGGTTGCAAGCAGGCACAGAACCACAAGCACGACGCCGATCGCGCTGGCCTTTCCGTAATGATTGCCGCCCTTGCTGGAGAATCCCGTCCGGTACAGATATGTCGCAAGCACATCCATTTTCAGATTCTCTGTCTTGTCCCCAAGCATTGCATAGATCAGATCAAAGAATTTCAGAGAGCCGATCGCGTTCAAACTCATCGCCGTTCCGATCATTGGCTTCACAAGCGGAAGTGTAATGTAGCGGAATGCCTTCGTCTTGCTCGCCCCATCAATATAGGAGGCTTCATAAAGAGACTTGCTGATCCCCGAGATCTGCGCCATATAGAGCATCATCGACTGGCCGACATACTGCCACAGAGCGACAAATGCAATCACCCACATCGGAAGCGTGATGAAACCTTTGGTCTCAAACAGCCACCCTGGTCCCTTGATGCCGATCTGAAGAAGCAGGTTGTTGATCCCGACCTTTGCATGAAACAAAAAGGCCCACAGAAGACCGAGTGCCGCAGAGGACAGGACGCAGGGCAGATAGATAACGTTCTTAAACAGGTTCCTGCCTTTTGTGATATTGGTCAGAAGCGCTGCGAGGAGAAGTCCCATGACAAGCTGGGAGATGCACGAGAAGAACAGGAAAAACAGCGAATTCTTGAGTGCGATTCGCATCGTCGGATCCTTGGCCAGCTTGGTGAAGTTTCCGAGACCGATAAAATGATAGCTTCTTGTGGCCTTGTCGTAGTTGCACAGGGCATAGTAGAATGATGTCCCGATCGGTATGAACAAAACCAGTGTAAACAGGATCAAGGCAGGAGCGACAAAGATAAAAATCACCTTTTTATTTCTCAGCAGTTTATCCACGGATACTCATCTCCATTCAGATACAATTCCATAACGCGACCGGCAAACCTTTAAAAAACAAGCGGAGCTGCCCGAGAACAGCTCCGCCTTTGATCTGCCGATATCAAGCTGCGGGCTTGCTACATCCCTTACTTTCTGTATCCGTTCTCCGCATACCAGTCTTCCACAGCCTGGAATGCTTCCTCCGGTGTCTTTTCCTGCTTGTAGATGGAAACCATCTGGTTATCAAAGTAGGAACCTGCATCAGAAGAAACCAGGGACTCATTGTAGAACCCGAAGGTGCTGGATGCACCTGAGAAGATCTTCATCACATCTGCCATCTGAGCCGGTGCCTTGTCCGCGTCATACTTGACATTTGTGACCGGAATCTTTCCGCCCTGCTCTGCCGTCCAGCGCTGTGCCTCATCGTCGGTAAAATACTTCATCAGCGCGACACATGCTTCCGGAGACTTCGTCTTTGCATTCATCGCAAGCGAATCGGACTTTGCAATCACTCTGGCCGGATCATTTCCGCCCTCGATTGCCGGGAACTGGAAGACACCGCATGATTTTTCAATGTCCGGATTGTACGCATTCATCTGTCCGATTGCCCAGGATCCCTGGATCAGGATCGCAGCTTCGCCCATGGCAAATGCCATCGTCGCATCATCGTTCGAATCTCCGGCTGCTGTCTCCTGGAAATACTGGGAAAGCTCAAGAAGCTTCTTGCCTGCATCAATCGTCTTGTCCTGCACCCAGCTTTCCTTGCCGGTATTCACAGCGTCCAGATCGACGCCTTCTCTGTCGCAGAGATATCCGGCCAGCATGGAGAGACACCATGCGGTGCCGGCGCTGATCGTAATCGGCGTATAGCCAGCATCCTTGATCTTCTTGCAGGCATCCAGAAGCTCATCGTAGGTAGTCGGAACCTCAACCCCTGCCTCCTTGAATATATCCTTGTTGTAATAGCAGCACGCAGCCGCGATATTCAACGGCACGGCATAGATCTTTCCGTCATAGGTCTGCTGGGTAAAGACCGCGTCACTCGAAAACGTATCCTTCCACCCATCCGCATTCAGATAATCGTCGAGCGGCGCCGCAACCCCTGGCTTTACATAGTCTGTCAGATTCGGTCCCGGACTGACGATGAACACATCCGGCGTTTGATCCGCATCGACCAGTGCATTCAGCTGCGTATAATACTCCTCAAGGGTTGTGGTGATCGGATCGACATGATACTTTCCTTCATAGTCCTTGTTGAATCGGTCAATCACATTCTTGAAGCCCTTCGTGATCGGATCCTCGGACGCATCCAGATCATCCCAGAACATCCAGGTAATATTCTGGACATCGTCTGCTGATGCGGTCATCGGAACAGCAGCAAGCATTCCGAATGTCATCGTTGCGGACAATAATACTGACATTGCTCTTTTTCCCATACTTTCCTCCTATTATGAATGAATCCTTTGCCAGTCGTTGTTTCTTCTGCTGGCTGTCGGCGCGGCCTTTCAAGGCCCCGCTTCTGTATATTGCTGTTGTCCAAAGTGTATCAAACAAGCAAGTAGAAATCATCCGAATAGTTGACAAAGTCTTTCTAATTATTGCTTTTTCATATTTTCTGATTTTGTGTTTTTGTTGATTATGTACGATATAATTACATTATATTTGGCTATTTGTAACTTTACTTTGATATCACACCTATGTATATTGATTTTTTTAGATCTAAATCTTCATTATCAATCATATTTCTTGACAGACTTGCGCAATTTTTCTATCCTACTCTTATACCATCCATTTGATTTGAGCATTGATTGCATGACTGCAATGTCAAAAGTCAGCCATCACGCATACTTGCATGCGAGTGTCGGCAGGACTTATAGTCCGGAAATTTTTGATGGGATGTCAGGAGAGATGCTGCTATGATCGAGACACTCAACGGTACGCATGAAACCGTCAATTACCGGGAAAATACAAATCTGAGAATCTATGACAATACACAGGTCGAGGATTATCCGACTCACTGGCATTCCCCGATTGAAATCATCATGCCTGTTCAGAATAACTACAGGATTGAATACTGTGACCAGACGCTCTCGCTCCGAGAGGGGGATGTCATGATCCTCTGTCCGGGCGTTCTGCACCATCTCCTTCCGGCAGAGGGCAGGCGGTACATCATTCAGGCTGAAATAAACCCCGCAATAAATCTCCGGGAGGTTGACTCAATTCTGACGCTTTTCTATCCTGCCCTCCTGGTTACGCCGGAACAGTTTCCTGACATCTACCAAAAGATCGTAGACCTTGTTACAGGTATCATGAAGGAATACAGCAGTGGAGCCCCCTTTTTCGAAGCCTCCATCTATGCCATGCTGACCCGCATTCTTGTCCTGATCGGAAGGGCCCATGCTGAGATGGCCAACCGTCTGGTCTATGACGATACCAGACAGCGTCAGTATGTCGAAAAGTTTATGGCTGTCTGCCGGTTCATCGATGAACGCTGTACGGAGGACCTGACACTGGATGAGGCTGCGGCATATGCGGGTTTCTCCAGGTATCACTTCACAAGACTGTTTCGGCAGTTTGCGGGCACAACCTTTTCTCACTATATGAATCAGAAACGAATTGCCAAGGCTGAAAAATATCTCGCCGATCCGTCTCAGTCGGTCGCAACTGTTGCAATGTCCTGCGGCTTTTCGAGTATATCCTCTTTTATCCGGATGTTCAAAATTCTGAAAGGATGCACACCTTCAGAGTTTCGGAAAATGTACCGCCCGACCAGCCGGAATCTGGAACCATGGTGAGCTGAGACTGGTTCTTCTGTTCATGATGAGCGGCCGCCATCACAAAAAAAGATTCCAGAAAGCAACCTGCTTTCTGGAATCTGATATAGTGCAGAAGATGGGACTTGAACCCACATGACCTGAACGATCACAGGCACCTGAAGCCTGCGCGTCTGCCAATTCCGCCACTTCTGCAGATATGAATTTTGCAACTCACGAATTACATCTTACTAAATTATTAAGGATATGTCAATCACTTTTGTAATCTGTGAATTACACCGTACCTTGAAAACCGCACACAAAATCTCTATCCTGACATTCCCTTTTCTATCCGTTTCCAAACTCACAAACCATTGTGCCTTTTGGATAAGCCTGCGACCGATTAGTAACAGTCAGCTCCATACATTACTGTACTTCCACCTCTGTCCTATCTAC
>Ga0256406_1001933_pt1 | contig 31476 bp, 26 predicted proteins | sample RumenRJG_03DNA_FD_185986 | JGI IMG/M metagenome (GOLD analysis project Ga0256406, IMG submission 185986) | Bovine rumen microbial communities from Lethbridge, Alberta, Canada - RJG_03 | ecosystem: Host-associated > Mammals > Digestive system > Stomach > Rumen | place: Canada: Alberta | collected... | reverse complement strand
CTCTCAGATTCAGTGGCGATAGCTGTGAGGATACACCCGTACCCATGCCGAACACGGTAGTTAAGCTCACAAACGCCGAAAGTACTTGGCTGGAAGCGGCCCGGGAGGATAGGAAGCTGCTGATTAAGTAGAGAACCGATTGTGCGAACAATCGGTTCTTTTCTTTTGTGTCATTTTCGGTGAGTCAGTGCGCCCGTGGACTGAGTCACATACGGTATTCGTGGGTTAGCCTCACCTCGGCACGCCCCGATATAGACTATCCCGAGATTTCGTGATTCGTGATTCGTTGTTCGTGAAGGTGTCGCTGCTGAGGCAGCGACTATTTTTTTATGGGGGATGTGCACAGGCGGGATTGAAATACTCATTTTGTTGAGGTGGTTTCATTGTCGAAACTGACCGATGGAAATCGCGGCAGAAACTTACATGTCGATAAGGATACAAATGGTTCCATGCGTCCCTCCCGCGTCCGGGAGGGTGCCCAAAGGCCAGGAGGAGCGTACGATGGTCAGCATGGAAAGCGACTGGATATTTTTATGCGTAACGTAATGGTTTTGGAGTCTTCTGTCAGATATCTGTTTTGAGTCAGATACGGTATTCGTGAGTCAACCTCACCTCGGCGAGCCCCGGTATAGTCATTTTCGAGATTTCGTGGTTCGTGAAGGTGTCGGCCTGAGGGCAACTTTTTTATGGGGATTTTGCACAGGCGGGGTGAGGGGAATGGTCCGGTTTCATTTGGGGGAATCGTTATTTTCTATAATCTTTTTTTCTCCAAAGAGTGTCCGGAATCTTTCTTGTCCGGGATCGTAGTCCTGTGTGGTGATATCGTTTGTTTTTTCTCTATAATCGGGAATATCGATTTCCATAAGGCTCATCATAAGATGGAAGATGAGGTCATTGGTGAAGGGATCGTCTTTATGTTTCTTTATTTCATCGATTTTTTGCCGGTGATTTTTCATATATTCGTCGGAGAATGCCATGTAGAACGGGATATATGTCATATCCCAGGTGAAGATGGATGCATTATGATCGAGTCCTTCGTCGATGCCTTCGCTGTGGTCTGAGAAGTAAACCATGGACTGGAAATGAGGGATTGTTTTCACTGTTTCATATATTTCATGCAGAACCCTGTCCGTATAGAGGATTGAGTTATCATAAGTATCGGTGAGCCAGTTGTCCCCTTCAAATACGGCACATTCCCGGGGATATCGTTCCCAGTAGGCCCTGTGGCTGCCCATGAGGTGGATGATGAGGAGGGTGGGGGAAGTTATTTCAAGATTTTTCAACCGGTTTACTATTTCACCATCGTAGACTTCTGTTTTAAGGTCTGTGCCGATATTGTGGTTGAGCCAGATTTCCTTGTCCGCTTCAGAGGCAATGACTGATGTGGGCGTATCGTAGAGAGAGTATTTTTCCTGGTTGCTGAGCCAGATGGTATGAAATCCCGCCGTTTTTGCACATTCTATCAGGGAAGGCGCTTTTTCCAGTGGTATATGGTTATACTGATTTTTGGCCGTCAATGCATAGCTCAATGCCTGTACGGTCTGTACATGGCAGGAATAGGTATCGGTGTACAGGATGAAATGGGGATTTCCGGCTGCTTTTTCTAAATGAGGCGTGGTGGGGCGTTGATAGCCGTATGCGCTCATATGCTTTCTGTTTTCGGATTCTCCGATGACGAGCACGTGAATTCCATGAGGGGCGGCAGAAATTGTTTTCAATGTTTCTTCCATCTGCCGGCTTCGATGCTCTTTTTCTTTTTGAAATTGGAGGTAGCTTGTCTGGCAGTCTCTAGCCTGGAAATATATTTCTGTCAATAGATTATCCCGGGATACATAGATGAGATAAAAGCTCAAAATGAAAGCGGCAGAAAGGATCCATGCGCCGGCTTTTGAGATTAAAAGGGAAGGGAATTTTTTTGCATTTCCTGCTATATGGCCTGCATAGGTAAAGGTAAATATTAACAGGATGAATACGACCGGATGAAAATGGCTGATCCCGTATTCCATGGCTTCCTTGCCGTTTGTCTGCCAGATGGCGAGAAGTGCCGTATAAATGGGCCAGCTTCCGTTCATGAAGTAGTAGGACCAGACAAGAAATGGAAGTAATGGAAAGAGCAGGGCGTACAGAAAGACCGGATATTTCTTCCTGCCCCCTCTTTCAAGCAGTATCAGAAGTGCGGCCCACAGACCCCAAAGACCGGCAGAAAATCCCATAAAGGGCATGAAGGACAGGAAATGAAGAGGTTTATGAGACAGAGGGAAAATGCATAGAGCGCCGATGAGCCAGAGAAGGGGAAGAAAAAGGAGAAGGAAATATTTCTTCCCGGCCAGGCAGAAAAATCCGGAAATCAGAAGGGCGGAGATTTCCAGAGTAAAGAATTCCGTATCCGGCACGGCAAATCCGGCGAGGTGGTCCATATATAAATAGCTGCAGCCCAGGAAAAGGGCAAAAGAAAGGCAGAAAAGCGTTGCTTTCCTGAAAAGGACGTCATGTTTCATAGATTAAACCTTTCCTGTTTTTTAAAATTATAAAATGGGCGGGAGGAAAAGTAAAAACTTTTTTGACAGTTCCTTTATAATGAATAGAAAGGCTGCCTGTGACAGTCGTGAATTTGACCCGTTCTTATTGATGGAGATAAAGAGGATAACATGGACGAAAAACTGGAGAAGAAACTGGATGCTTTATTTGATTTTTTTCGTGAAATAGACAAGGAAAAGCTCATTACCCGGCAGACGTACCTTACCGGAGCGGTGCGGTTTGAGAATGATGCGGAACATGCCTGGCACATGGCGGTGATGACGCTGCTCCTTGCTCCTTACAGCAATGAAAAAATCGATGTACTGAAGACGGTTTCCATGCTTCTCATTCATGATCTGGTGGAAATTTATGCGGGCGACACCTATGCCTATGCAGGGGTTTCCAAAGAAGACCAGCATAAGAAGGAGGCAGAAAGTGCGGACAGGCTTTTCGGCATGATTCCGAAAGAAGGGGAAAAATTCCGCGCGCTCTGGGATGAATTTGAAAGGGCGGACACACCGGAGTCCCGCTTTGCCCATACCATGGATAATATCCAGCCTATGATGCTGAACGATTATACCGGCGGCCGTGCCTGGAAAGAGCACGGGGTTCATCTTCATCAGATTATGAAGCGGAATGAACATACCGCTGAGGGTTCTGAGGTACTTTTTGAATATGCGCGGAAAAAGATTCTGGCTCCACATATCGGAAAAGAAATTATAGATGACTGAGCCAGGCTTTGGGATGATGGAAAAGGGGGCTGACCTGTGACCTGGTCGCAGCCGAAACCGCCGATTTTTATGTGTATTTTATTGCAACGGGCAGAAATGTGTTAAAATATAGAAAAGTAATCGGTCAATTTAAAGGAGTGATAGAATGAATGACAACATACTGACGGAAGAGGGATTGAAAGCAGCGAAACAGACCATTGAGGTACTGAAGGGAACGGTGGAAGCGCTGCAGGTCAATCTGTCCCAGGAAAGAGATACCAATGAAGGACTTCAGCTGACCATAGAATCCATGCAGGAGGAAAATGGAAAGCTGCGGGAAAAGGTATTCCAGCTGGAAGCAGAGCTTCGGGAGCTGAAGGATGAACCGAAGGCGGAAGCCGCAGTACCGGAAACCGGGAAAGACGCAGAACTATTGGAAACGCTTGGCAGCAAGCTGGGGTATTATTACAAAGATCTGAAGCAGCTGGATGATAAAAATCTCACCGCCGAGGACGGAGAGACATTGTATAACATTCTGCAATATACATTTAAGACGTTGAAAAAAGCAGGAGTCAAACTGAATTAAATCTCTTCCGTTTGTTACGCCGGATGGAAAAGCCGCGGTGATGCCGCGGTTTTTCAGTTATCTTTTGAGTTTTGTCGTTTGTGCGTAATAGAACAGATACTGCTGAATGATGCCTGCATCCTTTCCAAAGGCAGGGAAGGGATTATTTCCGCAGTAACAGGTATCGATCACTCTCTGAATCCACACGTCCACAGGGGCAAGTCCTGTCCTGTGGTACCCGAAAAGGGCGGTGCAGTCTGCCACTTTGATGCCGACACCCGGCAGTTCCATAAGCTTTGAGACCAGTTCCTCATCGGGGAAATGGTCCATTTCTTTCAACAGGTGAGGATATTTCCTGATCAGACGGGTCGTTTCGTAAATATAGGGCGCCCGGTAGCCCAGGGAGCAGTCCCTGAGATCATCGGGGGATAAGGCAGAGAGCGCTTTCGGTGTGGGGAAGGTATAGAGACTTTCGAAAGGGGTTTCTATTTTTTGCCCTGCTTTCCCGCAGAGTTTTTCAACTGATGTGCGGATGGCAGGAATCGATTTTCTCTGAGAAATGATGAAGGTAATGAGCATTTCCCAGGGGTCCTGATTCAGGATCCGTATGCCCTTGCTGTAGTCTGCGGCTTTTGTGAGGAAAGTATCCCCGGCGGGAATTTTCCGCCTCAGGGCTTCGTAGTCAAAGGATAAATCGAAATATGGTTTCCATACATGGTTCCAGACATATTTCGAGCAGGATATTTCATAATGAATTCCCCTGCTTTGAGAAATATAAAGTACATGGCGGCCTGACATAAAGCGAAAGAGTCCCGGTTTGATTTCTACTGCCCGGAAACACTGGCCGCTGTTTATGATTTTTTGAAGGTCGAAATCATCGCGGATGAGTACGTTCATTGAGATTCCTTTTGCTGTATAATTGCGAACTATTTACAAAATATTTCCACAAATATGATACAATAAAATAATACAATTTTGAAAGAGGGATAGTATGAGCAAGCTTCTTCTGATTAATGATCTTCCCGGGTACGGTAAGGTGGCTCTTTCAGCCATGATGCCGGTCCTGACCCATATGGGCCATGAAATTTTCAATCTGCCCACGGCCCTGGTGTCAAATACCCTTGATTACGGGCGTTTTGAAATACTGGATACTACGGATTATATGAGGAATACCATCAGTGTATGGAAAGCGCTGGGGTTTTCTTTCGATGGTATTTCCACCGGCTTCATCACTTCCCCCATGCAGGCAGCCATGATTTCCAATTACTGCAGGAAGGAAAGGGAGAAGGGGACGAAAATCTTTATGGATCCCATTATGGGGGACGAAGGTCATCTGTATAACGGGCTGAACTCAAAAACGGTAGAAAGCATGAGGAAACTGATTTCCAATGCTGATTACATGGTCCCCAATTATACGGAAGCCTGCCTTTTGACGAATACTCCTTACCATCCTGAGGGAGTGGCCTGGTCTGATATGAAAAGGATACTCGGAAAGCTGTACATGATGAGCAAGGGGTCTGTGGCAGTCACTTCGGCAAAAGTGGACGGTAAAGATGCAGTGGCAGGCTATGATGAGGGAGAGCGGGAATTTTTCCTGCGGACCTTTGACCTCATTCCGGTCCGGTTCCCCGGGACCGGGGATATATTCTCCGCTATTTTTATGGGCAGTATCATGAATGGCATGTCCATGATGGATTCGGTGGATAAAGCCATGATTGCAGTAAGGAAAATGATTGTCATGAGTCAGGACGCAAAAGATAATTTCAAAGGGATTCCCGTTGAAAAATGCCTGGAGGTGCTGGACTGATGCCGAGAAGACCGAAGATACGGATTACCTGCGTGGACAGGAAAGGGCCCTGCCCCTGTCATCGGGGCCATCGCCCTGGAGATTCCTGGGATTTTGACAGCGAACGGGGAAAGCTCTGCCCCATGGCCATGCATGTGGCCTTCCCATATATAGACATCCTCCGCTATGGCGGGGAAATCCCCCAGCCGGGACAGGAAAAGGGGACGGCTCTCTTCTGCTGCCCGGATGTGGAGACGATCAATGTGTTCAGGATTGAAAGAATAGATAAGGACTTTGATTGAGTCACTGGCGATAATCGTTCTTCGTGAAGGTGTGCCGCTGGCGGCAAAAATTGATAGTATGAATGAGCAGGGATATATTTCCTTCTCTTTGATACAGGAATGGTGAAAAATGGAACAGATGAAATTTATCCGGAAACTGCCGGAACCGATGGAAGTAAAACGGGAAATTCCGCTGAAACCGGAATTTCAGAAGCTGAAGGCCGAAAGAGATCAGCAGATTGCAGATATTATGACAGGGAAGGATGACCGGCTGCTTCTTATTATAGGGCCCTGTTCGGCAGATAATGAACCGGCAGTCCTTGATTACTGCACCCGCCTTTCCCAGGTGGCAGAAGCCGTAAAGGACAGGATTTTCATTGTTCCCCGCGTGTACACCAATAAACCGAGAACCATAGGCAAAGGTTACAAAGGAATGCTTCATCAGCCGGACCCGGAGGGTAAGGAAAATATGATGGAGGGCATCAAGGCTATCCGCCGCATGCACGTTCATGTGATTGAAGAAACAGGTTTTACCTGCGCTGAGGAGATCCTGTATCCGGAGAATCATCGCTACCTCTCGGATCTTCTTTCCTATGGAGCTATCGGCGCCCGTTCCGTAGAAGACCAGCTGCACCGCATGATTGCAAGCGGCGCAGGTATTCCGGTAGGTATGAAGAATCCGACTTCCGGCGATCTTTCTGTCATGATGAATTCCATCGAAGCTGCCCAGAGTGAGCAGGATTTCCTCTTCCACGGATGGGAAGTCCATACTACGGGCAATCCTTATGCTCATGCCATCCTTCGCGGCTATGTGAACCATTTCGGTACGTCCATGCCGAATTATCATTATGAAAGCATTCAGAAGGTAGCAGAGATGTATGCGGAAAGAAATGTGAAAAATCCGGCAATCGTCGTAGACTGCAACCACAATAATTCGGGGAAGAAATATCTGGAACAGATCCGCATTGCCAAAGATGTCATGGCAAGCCGCAGCTATTCCAGTGATATCAGGCATATCGTGAAAGGCCTCATGATTGAAAGTTATATCGAAGACGGTAACCAGAAAATCGGGGAAGGCATCTACGGTAAATCCATCACCGATCCCTGCCTGGGCTGGCCGAAGAGCCGGGACCTGATCATGGAACTGGCGGAGAAGGTGTGAGGTCAGCTGTTAGAAGTTAGTCTTTAAACTGTAATAAAAGTGGTAAGTGAGAAGTGATGGTGGCGCCCTTTGGGATAGAGGGGGCGCCATTTTTTATAATAGTATTGACTTCTATTTTGAAGATGCCTTCGGGAGCGAAGAAATATTTCTTCGAAGCCGGTGAAATGACTTTCTTTTATATCCCCTGGAGGCATTTTTTTGATGAGTATTGTATAATTAAAATAATAGAATTGTACGAATCAATTTTTATAGAAAGGACGGAATCAAATGGAATTCAAGGTCAAATATTTCAAAGATTATGTTCCCTTTCATGTGGATGACTGTCATCATCCCATCGAACTGAACCCGAAGGAGTGCCCGAAGGTGGAATCGGAAGCGGCAGAAGTGCGCCGGGCTCTGGCGAACCCCATCGGTACGCCGAAACTTTCGGAAATCGTGAAACCGGGAGAAAAAATCGTCATCGTGGCATCCGATGTGACCCGCCCGTCTCCTTCCTGGGTCATTCTTCCCTGTGTACTGGAGGAATTGGGAAAAGCGGGAGTGAAAGATGAAGATGTGACGGTGGTCTTCGGACTCGGTTCCCATCGCAGCCAGACGGAAGAGGAAAAGAAACGGCTGGCCGGGGAAGAAGTATATTCCCGCGTGAAATGCATCGACAGCGATCCGGACAATTGTGAACACATGGGTACCTGTAAAAACGGGACTTCCGTGGATATTTTCAAACCGGTGGCAGAAGCAGACAGAATCATTTTGACAGGCAACGTGGAATATCATTATTTTGCGGGATATTCCGGCGGAATGAAGGCCATTATGCCCGGGGTTTCTTCAAGAGAAGCCATCCAGTCGAACCATAAGAATATGATCCGTCCCGGCGCTTATGCAGGGAATCTGGAAGGCAATCCTGTGCGGGAGGATATCGAAGAAGTCTATGATTTCCTGCCGGTGGATTTCATTGTCAATGTAGCTTTGGATGACCATAAGCAGGTGGCCTTTGCGGCTGCAGGGGACAGAATCCTGGCTCATCGGGAAGCCTGCCGATTCCTGGACTCCATTTATAAGATTAAAATCGATAAGCCTGCAGATGTGGTCATCGTTTCCACCGGCGGCTATCCTAAGGATATCAATCTTTACCAGGCCCAGAAATCCATCGATAATGCAAAGCATGCAGTGAAAGAGGGAGGCATCATGGTGGTGGCTGCCTCCTGCAAAGAAGGCTATGGAAGTGATGTGTTCGGCCGCTGGATTCAGGACTACGATACCCCTGATGACAGGATCAGGGCCATTCATGAACATTTCGAGCTGGGCGGCCACAAATCGGCAGCCCTGGCACTGGTACAGAAGAAATGCGATATATACCTCGTCACTGATATGGATGATTCCCTCGTCACCAAAGCGAATATGACTCCTTTCCATGATCTTCAGACTGCAGTGGATAGAGCATTGGATAAAATGGGAAAAGATGCCAGCGTTTATGTCATACCGATTGGCGGATCGACTTTGCCTATGGAGTGAGAAACCGGAAGCCGGTACAGGCTGCCTGACTTTAAGAAAGTTCTCAGTTCGCAGTGATTAAAATCACAATCATTGCCGGTAAATTTTTTAGAAAAATAAAAGCTGTGAAATCACGAAGGTTTCACAGCTTTTGTTTTGAATCATTTGGAAGTGAGAGCCCGGTTTCCCGCCGATGGTGAACTGCTGAGAACCGATAACTGTTTCCAAAAGTTTTCGAAGAATGAGTAAGAAGAAGTATTTCTTCTAAACCAGTCTCTTTCTCCAGACTCCCTTGTGCCAGCGCCAGAAGAAGACGAGGCCTCTGGTGCATTCATCGGCGGCCATGGCGATCCATATGCCTGCCAGGCCCCAGTAGAGATGGACGCCCAGCAGCCAGGCGCCAAAGGTGGCTACGGACCACATAAAGATGATTCCCACTGTTACGGGAGCTCTGACATCCCCGGATGCATTGAGGGCCATAACCATGCACATATTGACAGCCCGTCCTATTTCCAGAAATATTTCTATGAAAAGGATGGTCTTCCCTAAAGCCAGTACTTCAGGGTCCGAAGTAAAAATGGAAAGGACGGAATCAGAATTGAGATAGAGGAGGGTGGCGATAGAGCCGGAAAGGACCATGGCCACGGAAATAGTGAATTTCACCCGTTTGTCTACTTCTTCATTATTTCCGGCTCCTTTGAAATAACCCACAAGAATCTGGGTCGCCATGGCCAGGGACTGGGAGTAGACATAGCTCATCATGGCAATGATGTAACAGTATACTTTTGTGGTGATGACTGCTACACCGAAAATGTTCACGAATTTCATAATTACCGTCTGGGACAGCTGGTATGAAAATGTCTCTCCTCCGGAAGGAATGCCAAGGTAGAGCAGCTTGTGAAAGGTATCTTTCGGAAAAGGTTTCAGGTAAGAGAGGGAAAGGCGGGCCGGCGTATACCTGAGGAAAAGATAAATGATAAGGAAGAACCCGGCGAATTTGGAAATATTGGTAGAAATACAGACGCCTGTGACGCCGAGCGGGGGAATGGGTCCAAGGCCGTGGATGAGTACCATATTTCCACTGATATTCATGATATTCATCACCATAGAGCAGAGCATGGTAAGTTTCAGCTGGGCAAAGCCCCGGAGAAAAGAAATGAAAGCCATGTACATGGCCTGAATAAAGACGAAAACCCCGATCCAGCGGATATACCTGGAGGCATCGGACCAGATTTCTTCCGGGATACCCAGGATGGCCAGAAAGAAATCATCGAAAATAAACAGGACAAAACTTATCAGGAGACCCAGTGTCAGGTTTGTGGCAAGGGCCACCGTGCAGACTTCGCTGACTTTTTTCATGTCTCCTGCCCCGCGGTAGTGGGCGATAAGGATAGTGGAAGCCTGGGAGAGAACGGCCAGGGTGAGCACTACCAGGTTGAAGACTACATTGTCGTTTCCGACAGCAGCCACACTTTCTGATGAGTAATGACTCAGCATGAACTGGTCCACATTGGGGACCATCATCTGCAGGGCAGTTTCTATGAAAATGGGAAGGGACATGGAAAAGACAGTCCATCTGCTCCGGTATAAAGTATGGGATCTCAAATGATTCTCCTTTGGAAGAAATATCCTGGTCTGCACTTATGAATGCAGATAAGTATCTACTTTTTATGGAACGGTTATATATGGTACCACTAAAGGTAATATCTTTCAATGGAAGAGTCTTTGCGAAAATATGAAAAGTTTCGTAAAAGGGGTTGCAAAATTTTTGTAAATAGGGCATAATAGAATGCGTCAGAAATATGGGCGATTAGCTCAGCTGGGAGAGCGTCTGCCTTACAAGCAGAATGTCAGCAGTTCGATCCTGTTATCGCCCACCACAAAAAATCAATCCGGTGAACCGGATTGATTTTTTTTATGAAACGAATTATGATATCGGACATTTTATGAATCAAATCCATCTAATGGAATTTTAATAAAAATATGGTTGCACAGGTTCTTCGGATTTGTTATTATTATTCACGTACTCACGTACAGATTCCTGAATAGCTCAGCCGGTAGAGCGCGTGACTGTTAATCACGATGTCGCAGGTTCGAACCCTGCTTCAGGAGCCAGTGGCCTGTTCGTCAAGCGGTTAAGACACCGCCCTTTCACGGCGGGTTCGGGGGTTCGAATCCCCCACAGGTCACCATGGGCGATTAGCTCAGCTGGGAGAGCGTCTGCCTTACAAGCAGAATGTCAGCAGTTCGATCCTGTTATCGCCCACCAGGATGGAGTCATACGGTTATTGCCGTGTGGCTCTTTTTCGTTCCTGAGACACACAAAACCCGTTCCGGATTTTTCGGAACGGGTTTTGTTACTCATTATAGAGAGAGTTATTTCTTTACTTCACCTCCTTCAACAACGAGGCTTTCCGGATCCACTGCACTGCCATATACGGGAGCCAGTGTTTCCTGGTAGTCTTTGTGGAAGAAGTTTTCTTTGCCCAGTTTTTTGATTTCATCATTGATGTAGTTCAGGAGTTCTTTATTTCCTTTCTGAACGGCCGGAGCGATGGTATCGAGGTCGCCCAGGGTCGGGATGCCTACTTTGAATCCCGGGTTCTGCATAGCCCATGCGAGGACTTCCGTATTATCGGTGGAGAAGGCATCTCCTCTCTTGTCGAGGAGGGCATTGTAGGTTTCAGTGTACTGATCGAATTTCAGGAGTTTCACTTCCGGATGTTTTTTGGTGAAATAGGTTTCAGCGGTGGTACCTTTGGCAACGATCAGGGTCTTGCCTTTGAGCTGTTCCACGGAGGTAATGTTGTCTTTTTCAGGAGATACCACGCCGAGGGCCACTTTCATATAGGGCAGGGCGAAGTCCACCTGTTCTGCTCTTTCTTTGGTTACCGTAAAGTTGGCAAGGACGATATCCACTTTGCCTGTTTTCGCGTATTCCACACGGTTGGCCGGTTCCAGGGATACGTATTCCGGCTTTACGCCCAAATCTTTAGCCAGGCGTTCTGCGAAGTATACGTCATAGCCCTGATACTTGCCTTCTTTATCCACATAGCCGAAAGGAGCTTTATCGGAAAATACGCCGATGATGAGTTTTCCGCTCTTTTTGATTTCATCGAGGGAACGGAAGTTGCCTTTCTGGGCAGAAGATGAGCCGGCTGCGGGCCTGGCTTCCTGATTTTTGCTGCCGCAGCCTGCGGTAAAGGCTAAAGTAAATACGGCAGTGACTGCCAGGATGGCATAAATAATTTTTTTCAGTAGTGACATGGGTTTACCTCTTTTCTTTAATCAGGCAGGCCTCATTTATTTCCTTTGAAGGAGAGGAGATGCCTTTGAAATATATTCCCGCTTCTGATTTTTGCTGCCTCAGGGGAGAGGGCAGGATTGCAACAGGGACAATCGGGATCGGACATCTATTTCTCACCTTCCTTCAAATCGTCAAAACGGAAGGAATCCAGGAATTTCCTGGTCCTTTCTTTCTTCGGATGATCAAATATTTCCTCCGGGGTTCCTTCTTCTTCGATGAAACCCTGGTCGAAAAACAGGATTCTGTCTGCCACTGCTTTGGCAAAGGCCATTTCGTGGGTGACGATGAGCATGGTCATCCCTTCTTTAGCCAGCTCTATGATGACGTCCAGTACTTCACGGACCATTTCCGGGTCCAGGGAAGCCGTGACTTCGTCGAACATCATGATTTCCGGTTTCATGATGAGGGCTCTGATCATGGCAATTCGCTGTTTCTGGCCGCCCGAGAGCTCTCTTGGCCAGGCTGTTTCTTTATCGGAAAGTCCTACCCGGGCCAGCATCTTTCTTGCCTCCCGGAGGACTTCTTCTTTTTTCCTGTGCTGCACCCGGATGGGGGCAAGGGTAATATTGTCAATGACATTCAGATGATTGAAAAGGTCATAGCTCTGGAAAACCATGCCGATTTTCTGGCAGATTTCACTTCTGGAAACTTTGCCGCCTGAAATGACCTTTCCATCCATGGAGACTGACCCTCCGGTCAGGGGCTCGAGTCCGTTGATACATCGGAGGAAGGTGGATTTCCCGCAGCCCGAAGGGCCGATAATGACGATGACTTCACTTTTGTGGACATCCAGGGAAATATCTTTCAATATTTCGTGGGGACCGAAAGCTTTTTTCAGATGTTCGATATGAAGGAGAGATTCACTCATACTATTCATTCCATTTCTTTTCTAAATACTGAGCTGCTTTCGAGAGTGGATAGCAGGCGATGAAGTAAAGGAAGAAGATGGTCCCGTAAATCCACAGGGGCGCATCAGGGACTGTATACCGGTTGGCCTCGATAATCTGCTGGCCGATTTTCAGCATTTCCACCACTCCGATCATGACGATGAGGGAAGTGGTCTTGATGATACGGGTGAAAAGATTAATGGCAGGCGGGATGAGGCGTCTTAAGGACTGGGGGATGATGATAAAGCGGTACATCTGCCACCGGGAAAGGCCCAGAGCTTCCCCGCTTTCATACTGGCTTTTCGGTATGGAAATCAGCGCACCTCTTACAAGGTCTCCCATTTCTGCCGCTCCCCAGAGGATGAAAACGGCCACAGCCACTTTAAATCCTGAAATATCAATGCCCAGCGCCTTTGTAACGCCGAAGTAGCCGATAAATAAAAGGACCAGCTGCGGCATGACCCGGATGAATTCCAGATAGATTCTGGAAATAATGCGGGCCGGCCAGTTTTTCATGGCCATAATGAGACCTGTAAAAAGGCCCAGTATGATGGAGCCTGCTACGGCAAGGAGGGAAACTTCCACCGTAATCCATAGGCCTCCCAGCAGGCGGATACCATTGGACCCATCAAAGAGCACTCGAATTCCCAAATCTTCCATAGCGAAGCTTCCTTTCCAAAATGCTGGCCCCAATGGAGATGGGGAGCAGGATAATGAGATAGGCGATGACAAGCATCCACAGGGTTTCATCGGTTTTGTAGTAAAGTCCGATCAGATCCTTGGCGATATACATGAGGTCCGGCACAGCACAGACTGAGAAGACCGATGTTTCCTTGATGAGAAATAGCACGTTGGCGCAGAGCGGCGGGATGGATACAGTGAAAGTCTGGGGAATGATGATGAACCGCATGATTTGGACTTTCGTGAACCCCAGAGCTTCAGCTGATTCGGTCTGTGAGAAAGGAATCGATTCCAGACCGCTCCGGAAGGCTTCTGCCATGTAGGAAGTTCCCAGGAAAGCGAGGCCGATGGTGGCGCAGGCTTCTCCGGAAATATGAATGCCCAGTTTTGGAAGGCCGAAGTAGAGGAAAAAGAGCTGCACCAGAAGCGGCGTATTTCGCGAAAGCTCGATATAGGCGCCGCATATTTCTGTAAGAAACGGCACTTTGTGGTACCTTATGATGCTCATGGCCAGACCGAGCACCAGGGATATAAAAATTCCTGTGAGACCGATGTAAAGGGTAATTCCCGCCGCTTCCACAAAAAGGGGAGCGTATTCAATCATGTAATCAAAGTCCAAAATGTCCTCCGGAATAAAAAAATCCCGGAAGCGTGCGCTTCCGGGATGGAATCCTGTGGTGACCTTACAATGTCACATGAATTTCCTTAGAAAACCTCTTATGAGGCTTTGATTCAGAGGCACACGCAAATAAACTATGGCAGCAGCAGCAAGCCATAGGACAGCAGCAACAAATTGCGTATGCTTCAAAGCTCATAAATGGATCTCCTTTCATTTCCTTTAAGTTGACCTCATCATAGCATGATGATTTTGCACTGTCAAGACGGATTTTGTAATCCATTGTAAACGGAAAAAGAGAGATATGATTTGAAAGAATGAAACGCAAAGGAATTTATCGAAGATAATCATGATTGAAATTTGGACTATTGTTACCTGCAAACTGGCAGTAATGAAAGGAGACCGGGGTCCGGCGGTTTCAGCCCTGAAGACGTCCGGGAGACGGGGCGCTTGACAGGGAAATGTTAACGTGCTATATTATTTAAGCTTGATGCAATGAAGAAAGAGAGTAGGTACCCCGAAAAATCAGCGAGCCCGGAGGGTGAAAGCGGGCAGGGATTCTGAAGTGCATTTCCGAGCATGGAAGGCGGAAATAAGTATGTCTTCCCGGGACTTCCCGATACAGAAGAAGGTTTCAGAAGAAACCTGTGGAGGCATGGATGGCGACATCTGTGCAAATCCGGGTGGTAATCACGAGTCTCTCGTCCCGAAAGGACGGGAGTTTTTATTTTGGAAATAGAATCTCCCGGTGAATCTATTTCATTTCTTCAGGAGGTTTTCATGAAGGAAAATGGGGAAGTCCAGGCAGCTGCCAAAAAGGCGATGGACGCAAACAAAAAGAAAAAACAGGGACGCCAGTTTATTCTGTGGATACTGGCTTTGATTGTCGGTGCCGCTCTGGGGTGGCTCGGCATCAAACCGCTGAATGATTTATTTACTTTTATTGCTACCGTATTTACGCATCTTTTCCAGTTTATCGCAGTTCCTACCATTGCGCTGGCCGTCATTACGACTCTGGCCCAGCTGGGGGCTAAAAAAGAAACGGGCCGCATTTTTGCTCATGCCGTGACTTACACACTTTTGACTACCATCTGTGCGGCAGCCATCGGCCTTGCCATGTATCTTTGGGTTGCTCCGGGAAATCTTCCGGCTGATATTGTGGGAGCCGGTGCATCCAATGTGCCGAAGAATCTGGGTCATCTCTCCTATTATGACCATATCCTTTCTGTCATCCCGAATAACCTGCTTCAGCCGTTCCTGTCAGGCAATGTCCTTGCCGTGATGCTCATTGCCGCATCCTTTGGTCTTGGCCTTGCTTTCATGCCGAAGACGGAAAACAGGGAAGTCCTCATGAAAGGCATCCTTGGCTTCCAGGAACTTCTTTTCACGCTCATTCGGGCATTGCTTTCTGTACTGCCTGTGGGGATTCTGGCTTTTTCTGCCCAGCTTTCCGCCCAGATTGAAGCAGGCGTCATTGTGGGAGCTCTGGGAAAATATACTCTGGTCATTATGGCCAGCAACTGCATTCAGTTCTTCCTTGTCCTTCCGGTTTTCCTCATCCTCCGCGGGCTTAATCCGCTGGATGTATTCCGCAAAATGTCCCCGGCCATTGCAGTAGCTCTTTTCACCAAGAGCTCTGCCGGCACTCTTCCGGTTACCCTGGCATCGGCGGAACATAATATGAAGGCCAATCCGTCCGTTTCCCGGTTTGTCCTTCCTATCTGCACAACAATTAATATGAATGGCTGTGCGGCTTTTATCCTTGTCACTTCTCTTTTCCTCATGCAGAATGCAGGATTTGAACTGTCCATGACTACCATGATCACCTGGCTTTTTGTGGCCGTCCTGGCGGCTGTAGGAAATGCCGGTGTCCCTATGGGCTGTTATTTCCTGACTCTCTCCCTCATGAGCGGCATCGGAGCGCCCATTGGTGTCATGGGGGTCATCCTTCCGATTTATACGATTATTGATATGATTGAAACCGCTGAAAATGTATGGTCCGACTCCTGTGTATGCGCCATGACGGATCATGATCTCAAGGGGAAAATCGATGACCCGAGAGTGCAGGGGGAAGCAGCATAAGAAATAGAGATAAGTGATAAGTGGTAAGTGAAGGTGGCCCGCCTGATAATTGGAAAGCGGGCCATTTTTATATTATAGTGAGATAAATATGAAAATTAACGGCTGATTCCTGTCAACTGCAGTCAAAAAAGCACCGATTATGATGCAATCGGTGCTTTTTATATTTCCATAATTACAGTTCTACCGCTTTTCTAAGAGCCCTGAGGTTTTCTTCCGGCGCTTTCGGATTGACTACGCAGCCCGGACCGAGGATGAGGCCTTTACCGTCTACCTGCCCAATGGCATCTTTGACATGGGCGGTGATTTCCTCCGGTGTACCGTTCAGGATAATATCATCATACTGAAGGACTCCGTTTACAAAGTAGGGGGCGGACTTGATGCCTGCCAGAAGACATTTGCCGGTAAGGGCCCTGGCTTCTTTCAGGGTTGGCCAGGTATGGCGGTCATGCCAGTTGATGCAGTTTACAGGATATTCGGCAATTTCATTGAAATAAATATCACTGCCATGAATATGGGCGGGGTTGAACCAGGTCTTTTTCACGTAGGAATTGATGACCTGCAGGTCATAGAATTCGCCGAATTCTTCAAATTCTTTGAGATTCATTATGCTTTTGCAGGCATTCTGGGTGGCAAAGAAGAATCCGTCTACCCCTGCTTCGATATTGTAATGAATGAAGTCAATGGTTGTGGCAGTGATGGCGGCCAGGGCATGATGGACAGCTTCCGGGAAATTGATCATATCTGTAAGGAGGCGGTCACCGGCCATTTTTTTCAGTGTGGAGAAGGGGCTGAAAATGGTCTGGATGATTGGAGTGCCCGGGGTCCTGCGCTTTGAGAGCTCCCTTGCAAATTCAATCTGTTTGCCGTAAGTGCCCATGATGGCCGGAATGGCTTTCAGTGTATCGTAATCTGCCGGAGCCTGAATGGCAAATCTCTTGACAATCGGTTCTTTATGCGGATCGCAGTAAATGGTAATCTGGTTGCCGAAGTCCTGGGTGCTGTACAGACCGAAGGGCATCATTTTGATATAATCGTAATCATATTTTTCTGTGAGTTCTACTTCTGCTTCTGCCAGGGAAATGGGATCCTGGTCGAATTCGGAAAGGTGCATCCATGCGGCTACCGGTACATGGTCTACGTCCTTGCCTTCGATGGCTGCTCTCACGCGTTCTTCTCTAGTCATATCGGTTCTCCTTTCGAAAATCAGTTTATTTGGTTTATTATAGCATAACTGTGTAAAGAGTACGGAATTTTTATTGGTGAAACTCCTGTGTACCGTCGTTCGAAAAGCAGTCCGCCCCAATAAGGCCTTTTTGCTTTAAAGCTGTTAAAAATTGAAAACGGAAAACCGGCTGCTGGCGGCTGGTCACTAAATTCACATCTTCAGTAGATATGGTTTTTCTGAAAAGGTATAATATTTCCAGTTGAAGGTGATTATGTAATGAATCTGTATAAAGGCCGCCTCTGGCTGGCTGCGCTTGCAGGATGGATATCCCTGCTTATGGGTTTCTGTGAATTTTATACATTTCGTATCGGCTGGCATCCTGCGTCTTCGCCCTGGAACCGGGAAGCGCTGCTTCATATTTCCGACGTGCCTTTTATCGCAGCATTGGGGTGCCTTACATTTCTGGTGATTTCCGTCCTTTTGAAAATCCTGGGACCGGTCCCTGTATTATCCGAAAAGCCCGGGCCCGACGGGAAGCCGACGGATGCGCCCTTTGCTTTTATCGCTGCCTTTTTACTCTTTTGCTGGATGCCTTTTTTTCTCGTCTTTTATCCGGGGACTGGCATGAATGATACCACTGATATTATGAGAGCCGGTATCTGGGCCACGGGACAGCATACTTTTATTTACTGCATGTATATTTATGGATTGACCCAGGCATCGGACTTCCTGTTCCATACGGCATCCTACGGACTGGCAGCAGCATCGCTGATCCAGATGATTCTCTTTGCCGCAGGTATTGCCTACTGCCTGTCCTGGCTCTACAGAAGGACAGGACGTATGTGGATTTCCATTGTCCTTTCTCTGTACTACGGAATGGTTCCGATGATTTGCAACATGTCCTTTTCCAATGTGAAGGATGTTCTTTTCTCCGTAGTAATTCTCCTCTGGGTGCCTCTTATTACATCCTTTGTCTCGGGCTATAAGGAAAATGCATGGCTGGGTAATAAACGCCTTTTTATCCTGGCGGGCCTTGGCATGATGCTTTTGAGAAATAATGGGATCTTTGTATTTCTTGTAATGCTTTTGATTCTGTTATTTCTAATGAAAAACATCCGCATCAATCTTCTTTTGACGTCAGTCATTATGATTGCTCTTGCCATTACGCCCGATGTGGCCATCAAACAAGTCTTGAATCTCCCCCAGCTTTTTCAGGAAAGGGTGGGGATTCCCCTTCAGCAGTTTTCAAGGGCCGTGGCGGTGGGAGCGCCTCTTACGCCGGAAGAGCAGGAGTACGCAATCCGTATGATGGTGCCCGGTATGATTGAGAAATGGTATGATCCGTTTACAGTGGATCTCATTAAATGGAACAGCAATTTCAATTTTCAGTTTTTCAACAGCCATCCCGATGATTTCTGGAAAAACTGGAAATCCCTGGGCAGAAGAAATAAAGATATTTACGCCGATGCCTGGCTTTATGCCACTTACGGATTCTGGGCTTTTCCTGCTCCTGATGAGATGACCCAGTCCCGCTTCACCTGGGCTTTTACGGAGGATGATTTAAAGAATGGCCTCTCCCCGGACCATAACAATGGCTATCAGACAGGCACTATTCATCCTTTCTTTGAGAAAGAAACACAGGAAAAGCTGGGACAGTATCTCCGGAAACACAGCAGATATCCCGGCGCAGGAACCTGCCTGTGGCTGACACTCTCCATCGGCCTTCTTCTTTTTTACCGGAAACAGTATACCCGCTTTCTTGTCCTGCTGCCATCCTGTCTCCTCTGGGGGACGCTGATTCTTGCGGCGCCGGCAGCTTTCGTGTACAGGTATGTTTATTTCTTCCCGCTGTGTATTCCCTTCTTCGTCCTTCTTCCATTTCTCCCGAATGGGAAATATGGAGAGACGAAGTGGAAAGAGACAGTCATGATGGACCGGGAAGAAGTGGAAAAAGAACGGGATGCCCGGGAAATCTTTCACTCTGATGACGGATATACTCACTGGAAGGAGTAAGCTTTCGTCTTTTTAAATGACAGGCAGGAGGTGAATCCATGAAAATTTTTTCCCGTGAAAGGGTTTCCAAAGGCGCTCTGGCTTATACGCTTCCACTGGCATCGGCCATATGGTATACATTTCGTATCGAAGAGATGGGAAAAACGCTGGGCACTCCGGAAGGGCAGTTTCTCTATCTGTCCGATATTCCTGCCATTCTGGTCATCTGGATTTTTTCCGCAGGAGTTTTATCCTGCCTGCTTCACCGGATTCTTCCGGTGAGATTCCTTGCGGAGCCTGATGAAGACCGAAAATTTTTCCTTCCCTGTTTCTTTTTCATGGTACTCTGGAATTTTCCCTTCCTTTTAGCTTTTTATCCGGCGCCGGGCATGAATGATACGGTTTTCATGATGGATAATCCTCTATGGGGAGCCGTGCAGTTTCCCTGGCTTTATTCCGTCATTTACGGTTATGGCAGCCAGTGGGGAAAAGAGTTTTTCGGTTCAAGAGAGTCGGTTATTTTCATCCTGTCTTTATTGCAGCTTTTGGTGTATGATTATGGGCTTACAGGCATTGCCTTCCGGGTCCGGCGTAAATTCGGAAAAATCCCGGGGATTTTTCTCTGGGCTTATTTTGCTTTTTTCCCCATGATTGGGAATTATGGCATTGCTGCCGTGAGGGATGGACTTTTCTCTCTTGCCCTGCTGCTTTCCGTGATTCTCATTGCCGATGAAGAGGAATGGGGGAAAAAGCAGTATATCTTGCTGTCTTTGTCGTTTCTGGGGATGATGCTGCTCAGAAGCAATGGCATTTTTATATCCTTTTTCCTTTGCGGGGCAGTTATTTATCTATTGAAAAAATGGAAGAAACCTCTGCTTCTGTTCCTCCTTTGTGCCGCTGTTTCCATTGTCCCCGGAAGGGTCATTCTTTCTTATCATGACTGGGAACCTCATTTCCAGGAATCCATGGCTGTTCCCCTGCAGCAGCTGGGACGGGTGCTGGTGATGGACGGATACCGAAGCGAGGAAACGAAAGCATTGATGAATGAACTACTGGCGGAGGATCAATGGAAGGCAAATTATTATCCGGAAACTGTGGATTTCGTGAAATGGCATGACGATTTTCGCAGAAATTCACTGAATCGGGAAAAGAAGAGATTCCTTCTGTGCTGGCTGGATACGGGCCTTCATAACCCCCGTATCTATATGGAAGGATGGATGACGGAAACTTATTCTCTGTGGAATGTAATTCCTGATGCACCGGATGTGCAGTCCCGTTTCGGCTGGGCTCTTTCTGATGAAAATACGAAGAATATGAAACCGGCGGATAATGACAATCTGGCGGTGGGTTCTTTCCCCATGGCCATGACATTAAAATCATTCCTTGTCAATCTGGAGTGGGAAGGGAGCCATTTCATGGGACCGGGGCTCTGTCTGTGGCTGACACTTCTTCTCTGCCTTTTATTTTATGGCAGGGGAAACCGGAAGGGAATCCTTGCAGCAGTGCCTCTCCTTGCCAATACACTGACGCTTCTGGTTTCAACGCCTGCATCTGCAGTTTTCCGGTATTCCTTTGCCTATGTGCTGGGATTTCCTGTTCTTCTGATTTATTTCCTTTATCAGGATAATTCTTCTTCGAGGTGACTATGGATCCTGTCAATAATGCTTCCCAGCAGGAAGCCATTCATACAAAAGGGCCGACACTGGTTATAGCCGGTCCGGGAACGGGTAAAACGTATACGATCATTCAGCGGGTGCTCCATCTCATCCGGGATGAAAAGGTAAAGCCGGAGGAAATCATGATCGTCACCTATACGGTGAAAGCATCCAGGGAGCTCATCACCAGGCTGACCAATGAACTTTCCTCGCAGGGCATAGAAGTCAATCTTCACGAAATGTACATCGGTACTTTTCACCATATCTGCCGCCGGCTTCTCAAGGAATTCCGTGAATATACGAGGCTCGAAAGGAATTATATCGAAACAGACCAGTTTGAACAGCAGTATCTGGTTTATGAAAATCTGGAAGATTTTGAAAAGATCGATCATTTCGAAGAAGTGATTCCCTCATCCTGGACGAATTATAAAGGAGAGGAAATCATCCGCTCCCCCTGGCGCCGCTGCCGGACTATCTGCGAATACGTGAACCGTCTTTCAGAAGAACTCATCAATCCCGTAGAACTGGCGCAGAGCAGTGACATCCGGGAACAGGTGCTGGGCCGGATGATGATGAAATATGACCGGCTGGCCAGGGCGAAGAATTTCCTTGATTTCACAAAACTGCAGACTGAGGCATACTATATCCTTTCAGAAAAAGAAAACGTCCTTCGCCGGGTGCGCGAAAGGGTCCGCTACATTCTGGTTGATGAATACCAGGATACCAATTACATCCAGGAAAAACTGGTGCAGCTGCTGGCGGGACTGGATGGGGAAATATTCGTAGTTGGTGATGATGATCAGAGCATTTACCGTTTCCGGGGGGCCACTGTCAAGAATATCCTTCTTTTCCGGCACCACTATGGGGATGCCTGCCGCGTGATCAGGCTGAATACGAATTACCGGTCCAATGAGGGGATTGTAACCTTCTGTATGAAATGGATGGCAAAGCCTGACTGGTTCTCATGGAAAAGGGACGGTACCATGTACCGGTACCTCAAAGGAAAGGTCCACTCGGCAGAAGGACCGGTGGATACTCCGTCAGTAGTCCGTATTACTGCTGAAAATAATGAACCTTTATTTGCCAGAAAAGTAGGAGATTTCATTCAGAAACTGAAAACTGACGGCTGTATTTCCGATTACAATCAGGTGGCTGTACTGTTTGACTCGGTAAAGGGCGATACGTCCACCCGTCTGCAGTATGCCCTGCAGAGGAGGGGTATCCCGGTCTATGCGCCCAGGTCCGGGCACTTCTTTGAAAGGAAGGAAGTGGCCTGGTTTTTCGGGTGCCTGCTCCTCCTTTTCCCTAAAGCCATAGATTACATGAAACGGACAAGGGTACTTGCTGAAACGGCAGGGATTGAGGAAAAATATATTACCTTCCTTTCCATGACGAAAGTCATGCTGGAGGACAAAGCAAATAAGGACCTTGCCTGCTGGCTGGAAGAGAAGAAAAAGGAAATAGAAAAATCGAAAATTCTTCCTGAAGGTCTTCTCACATTATCCTATGGAATCCTCTGCCATAGACCTTTTACGGATGTACTTGATGCAGCCGTAGAGGGGGAATCGCCTGAAGCGAGAAATCTTTCCACCATTACCAGGCTGATCAGCCGGTATGACTGCTTTATTGATGAAAATCACGGCCACGGCAGGGAGACCATGGAGGACATGATGCTCTTCTTTTCCAGGTACCTTCGTCTCTGGTTTGAAAACGGAGTCGGAGAATACGAAGATGAAGAAGCTTATGCGCCTTCCGGACAGGTATCCTTCCTTAATATCCACCAGTCGAAAGGGCTGGAATATCCTGTAGTCATCAGTGCCTCCCTTCATGAGACACCCAGGCCGGAAAGCAGCCTTATTTCTGACGTGGTGACTCATCTCACCGGCCGTTCCTCCTATGAACCCAAAAAAGATATTAAGGATTTTGATTTCCGAAGGAAATATTACACTGCTTTCTCCAGGGCGGAGACCCTTCTCGTCCTTGCCTGCAACAGGAAACCCGGGAAAGTACCGGCAGCAGAATTTCTGAAACCTCTTTTAAGCCTTCCCGAATGGGACGATCCCGCCGTAGATTTCAGAAAACTTCATTTCCAGCCGGTAGAAAGGACGCACTTTAAGCCGCGGTTCGCATTTACATCCCAGGTGGCTCTTTATGAGGACTGCCCAAGGAAATATAAATTAATGAAAATTTACCGGTTTGCTCCGGTCCCGGGGAAAGGCCTTCTGTATGGTACCCTTGTCCATGAGACAATTGAAGATATTCACCGGACTGTACTTCGTAAAGATACTGCGGCCCTGACTCCGGCGAATATTTACGCATGGATGATGGCTGATTACCAGGCCCTTGCAAAGACTGAAAATACCTGGCTTCCCAAAGCCGAGCTTGACAGGGCCTTCCAGGAAATACTCGGTTACGTTTCTTTCCGGGAAGGGGACTGGTCCATGATCAGGGAAGCGGAATTCCCGCTGGAACTGGTGAAAGATGATTATATCATGGACGGTACAATCGACCTTCTGCAGGAGCAGGACGGATCTGTTGACATCATCGATTTCAAGACCGGATCTAAACCTGCTGCAGGAAGCCATCTTCTGAAACGCTATACCAGCCAGCTCCAGATTTATGCTTATCTGGTGGAGCAGAAGATGAAAAGACCTGTGGGAAATCTTTTCCTCTATTTCACGGGAGAAGAAGAATACCCCCTTCTTGCAGTGCCCGGTGACGACTTTGAAGTGGAAAAACGCATGAAAGCTTTTGATGAGACTGCAAAGCGGATCCTTTCGGAAGACTTCAACCATAAAGTACAAATGCCGGGAAAAGAACTGCCAGATACCTGCAGGCACTGTGAATGGAAGAAATATTGCTGGAGAGATGAATAAAAATATACCAATAATTGATTTAAAATATATCCGGAGTACATTATTTTGTCATTTCCTATTGACAATGTAATTACTTATGTTTATTATTTAAGGTAAGTTAAAGTTGCAAAGAGGCATCGGGTCATCGATGCCTCTTTGTGTTAGTTGGACAGCGAAGGCCGCAGGAAATCCTGCGGCCTTTCCTGTCTGAAGGGGGGAATTTCATGAAGACAGTAGATTTGAACAGTGATCTGGGGGAAAGCTTTGGCGCCTACACGATTGGCTGTGACAGTGAAGTGCTGAAATTTATTTCTTCAGCCAATATTGCCTGCGGGTTTCATGCAGGCGACCCGAAGGTAATGCTGAAGACGATAAAAACGGCTCTTGCCTGCGGCACAGCGCTTGGCGCCCATCCGGGACTTCCGGATCTGGTTGGTTTTGGACGCAGAAAGATGGCCATTACACCGGAAGAAGCCTACACCATGGTGGTTTACCAGGTGGGTGCACTCATGGCCATGGCAAAGACACAGGGGGCAAAACTGCAGCATGTGAAACCGCACGGAGCGCTTTATAATATGGCAGCCAAAGATCCGGCTCTTTCTGAAGCCATTGCCAGTGCCGTACACGATGTAGATCCCACGCTTGTTCTTTATGGGCTGGCGGGCAGTGAAATCATCAAAGCCGGCGAAAAGGCGGGCATCCCCACGGCCAGCGAAGTTTTTGCAGACAGGACCTACCAGCCTGACGGCAGTCTCACACCGAGGAGCCGGCCGGGAGCGGTCATTACGGATGAAGAAAAATCCCTGGCCCAGGTGCTTTCGATGGTGAAAGATGGAAAAGTCACCTGTGCGGATGGGACAGTGATTGATGTAAAAGCAGAAACCATCTGCGTTCACGGCGATGGAGTGAAGGCATTGGCCTTCACACAGAAGATTCGGGAAACTCTGGAAGCCGAGGGTATAGGCATAAAGAATTTCCTGCACTAGTATTTCTGATATCCCTAAGTAAAAGAAATCAGGGGAGGGGAAAATTATGAATGACGAAAAAAGAAAAGCACAGTGGAAGGTCCTGCTGGGGGCAGCCTTCCTGATGGCTACATCCTCAATCGGTCCGGGGTTCCTGACACAGACCACCGTATTTACCCAGAAGCTGGGAGCAAGTTTCGGGTTTGTCATTCTGCTCACAATTATTCTGGATATCATTGCACAGATGAATGTATGGCGGATTATCGGTATTTCCGGCAAGCGGGGCCAGGATATCGCAAATGCCGTACTTCCGGGACTTGGTTATTTCGTGGCACTCCTCATTGTAGCTGGTGGTCTGGCGTTCAATATCGGTAATGTTGCCGGAGCAGGCCTTGGCTTAAACGTTCTCTTTGGTGTTGATGTGAAAATAGGGGCTGTCATATCGGCAGTTATTGCAGTCATCGTCTTTTCTGTTAAAGAAGCAGGAAAGGCCATGGATAAACTGACTACCTGTGCAGGGGCTGTGATGATTCTCCTGACTCTTTATGTAGCCATCACTTCCCAGCCTCCGGTGGGCGAAGCCATTGTCAGAAGCGTCAGCCCGGAAACCATTGATTTCATGGCGATCATAACCATCGTAGGCGGTACCGTAGGCGGATATATCACATTTTCCGGTGGTCACAGACTCATTGATGCAGGCATTACCGGCGAAGAAAATATCGGCCAGATTACAAAAAGTTCTGTCACCGGTATCCTTGTCACCGGTGTTATGCGTGTCCTCCTTTTCCTGGCAGCCCTGGGCGTAGTAGCTGCAGGTCTTACTCTCGATGCAAAGAACCCTCCGGCTTCTGTATTCCAGCTGGCCGCAGGCATCGTGGGTTATAAACTTTTTGGTATCGTTCTTTGGGCAGCCGGCATCACTTCCGTCATCGGCGCAGCTTATACTTCTGTTTCTTTCCTGCGTTCCTTCAGCAAAACCATTGATGTGAACTACCAGAAAGTCATTATTGCTTTCATCGTATTCTCCACACTGGTCTTTGCAGTCATTGGCCGTCCGGTAGCAGTCCTTGTCATCGTAGGTACTCTCAATGGTCTGATCCTTCCGATTACCCTGGGCGTCATCCTGCTGGCTGCTCACAATAAGAAAGTTGTCGGTGATTACCACCATCCGATCTGGATGACTGCTCTTGGCGCAGTGGTTGTCATTATGACTGCTTACATGGGTATTATGACTGTTATTAATAACCTGCCGAAAATCATCGCTGCCCTGTAAGGCAATTTGCGAAAGTTGAGGCTTTTATGGAATATACATTACAGAATGTAGGTGAAGCTGCAGTACTTGTGGTCTTTGGAAATACGATCAGTGCGGATATCCAGAGAAAAATACAGGCACTGCAGGAATACACGGAAGCCCATCCTTTTACAGGCTTTATGGAATGTGTGGCTTCCTACACGGGACTCACGGTATACTATGATCCCTGGCTTGTTTTCAATGAAAATCGCGAAAAACGGCCCGGAGAAACGGTACGTGAACTGGTGGAGTCCTATATCAAAGCAGCTGATTTTAATTCTTTCCATGAACCAAGACATATTGAAATACCCGTCTGCTATGGCGGAATTTATGGTCCTGATCTTTCTTTCGTCGCTGAATACCACCACATGTCTGAGGAAGAAGTGGTGGAAATTCACTCAGGCACGGAATATCTGGTATACATGATTGGTTTTTGTCCCGGGTTCCCCTACATGGGCGGTATGGATAAACGAATTGCCACACCGAGACGTGCCAGTCCAAGACTCTTAATACCTGCAGGAAGCATAGGAATTGCCGGTGAACAGACCGGCGGCTATCCTATTGCCACCCCGGGAGGCTGGCAGCTGATCGGACGGACACCGGTGGATATGTTCCGGCCGGGAAATGCGGATGAGCCGACTCTTCTGAAAGCAGGAGACCGGGTGAAATTTAAACCGATCACTGAAGAGCAGTATAAAGAAATACGGGGTGATCAGCCATGATGCATGCAATGAGCCATAGCCTGGTTACCACCATTCAGGATCTGGGCCGTATAGGCTATCAGAAATTCGGGGTCAATGTATCAGGAGCCATGGATCCCTGGGCCCTCCGGGCAGCCAATCTTCTGGTGGGCAATCCGGAAAACACGGGAGCTGTGGAAATCACTGTCATCGGGCCGGACGTTACGTTTGAAGATGATACCCTTCTTGCTATTACAGGGGCCAATCTTTCACCTACCGTGAATGGGGTGCCGGTGCCCATGTACCGGCCGGTAGCGCTGAAAGCAGGTACCGTCCTTTCTTTTGGACGTCCCCGGCTGGGAGTCCGTGCGTATCTTGCCATTTCCGGCGGATTTGATGTGCCGAAGGTTATGGGAAGCCAGAGTACGTATGCCCGGGCCGGCATTGGCGGTTTTGAGGGACGCCCGATCCGCTCCGGAGATACAATTCCCACAGGTAAACCGACGGAACTGGGAGAAAAGCTTTTGAAAAAACTGCTGGTGAAAGGCAAACCGGCAGCCTGGACTGACTGGTTTGCGGGTCGTCTTTATATGTATGAAAGCGCATTAAAGGAACCTGTCCGCTATACGGAAGGCCTCCAGTACCAGCTTTTTACTGAACGAAGCAGGCAGCTTCTTGATGAAGGTCATTTCATCGTTACTACCAATTCGGACAGGATTGGTTACCGCCTGCAGGGACCAAAGCTGGGACTGACGGAACAGGTAGAAATGATTTCCGAAATGTGCGCCCTGGGAACCATCCAGGTGCCGCCGGAAGGATATCCCATCGTTCTTATGGCCGATCACCAGAGCTGTGCGGGCTATCCGGAAATCGGACAGGTGGCCCTGGTGGATATAGGCAAAGTGGCCCAGAAAGGGCCGAAGGATATGATTTCCTTTAAGAAAATCAGCCGCGAAGAAGCAGAAGATGAATATATTTTTATGGAACAGAAAATGAGGGAAATCAGAGAAGCCATTTCCTTCCTGGCTTCCAGGAGGTAAGTTATATGGAAAAAGAGAATCTGGAATCGTTAAAAGAAATAGTGGCTCTCTTTGAGTCATCCCGGCTGAACCGGCTGAAAGTCTCCTGTGACGGGCTGAAAGTGGAACTGGAAAAGGGAAGCACTTTTGCGGCTGCGCCCCTGCCGGCTCCGGCAGAGGCGGCAAAACCGGCAGAAGAACCGGAAGAGGAAGGGGCACTCATTACGGTGACCGCTCCGCTGGTTGGGATTTATTACAGTGCGCCATCCCCGGATGATGATCCTTTTGTCGCAGTAGGAGATAAAATTTCCGAAAACTCCACCCTCTGCCTCATCGAATCCATGAAAGTTTTCACGGAAATTCCATCCAGCGTATCAGGCGTAGTAGAGGAAATCCTTGTTCATAACGGCGATTTTGTGGAATATGATCAGCCGCTCTTTAAAATCAGGACACTGAAATAATATGAAGAAAATCAATCGAATCCTTATAGCCAACCGCGGAGAAATCGCACTGCGCATTATCCGGGCCTGCCGGAACACGGACAAGATATCCATCCTTGTCTATTCTGCGGCTGATGCGGCAACGAAATCCGTGGCTGAGGCAGATGAGGCGATATGCATCGGACCGGCGCCTGCAGATCAGAGTTACCTTTCTATTCCTGCTCTACTCACAGCGGCAAGACTTTCAAATGCGGATGCTGTTCATCCCGGCTATGGATTTCTTTCGGAAAATGCTGAATTTGCTCATCTCTGTGAGGAAAGAGGACTCATCTTCATCGGTCCTTCTTCGAAAGCTATTTCACAGATGGGGGATAAAGCATCGGCAAGGAGCCTGATGCAGGCAGCAGGTGTACCTGTCATCCCGGGAAGTGACGGAGTAGTGGGCTCTTTTGAAGAAGCAGCTGCCGTAGCAGACCGCATCGGATATCCTGTCCTGATCAAGGCTACTGCGGGAGGCGGCGGTAAAGGCATGCGCCTTGCGGCAAACAGGGAAGAACTCGAAAAAGAAATGAAGGAAGCCCGCCAGGAAGCAGGAAAAGCCTTTGGCAATGATGCTGTTTACCTCGAGCGGTTCTTCACGAAAGTCCATCATGTGGAAATACAGATTATGGCGGATCATTATGGAAATGTCATTGCCCTGGGTGAGCGTGACTGTTCTTCCCAGAGACGTCACCAGAAACTCATTGAGGAATCACCCTCTCCCCTGATGACGCCTGATCTTCGTAAATCCATGTGTGAAGCTGCAAAGAAAGCTGCGCTTGCCTGTCATTATTCCGGAGCCGGAACCATTGAATTCATCGTGACTCCGGAGATGAATTTCTATTTCATGGAAATGAATACCCGGATCCAGGTAGAACACGGAGTGACTGAAGAGGCTACAGGAACGAAACTGGTAGAAACCATGATTTCCATTGCCGATGGAAAAGAACTTCCCTGGGAGGAAGATCTCACTCCTGAAGGTTGGACCATGGAGTGCCGTATCAATGCGGAAGATCCGCTGCATCATTTTGCGCCCTCTCCGGGACGTCTCATCGATTACCGCCCGCCCTACGGGGAAGGTATCCGGGTGGACTCTGCCATGCGTAAAGGGGCGGAAATCCCGCCTTACTATGATTCCATGATTGCCAAGCTCATCGTTCATGGAAAAGACAGGGAAGATGCAAGAAACAAGATGCTCTCTGCCCTGGACAATTTTAAAATTACCGGCGTGAAAACGACCATTCCTCTTCACAGGGCCATTCTTTCCTCGGAAGCATTTATCAAAGGAGAAGTGGATACCATGTATGTGGAGCATCATCTGGAAGAACTGCTGAAAAAGGCGGAAAGTTATTGAAATAAAAAAATCCGTGGACCATGGGTTCACGGATTTTTTGCTGCGTAATAGCGGCAAGTGAAGCCGGCGCAAGAAAGTAAAAAAGGTGCGCTGATTTTTAGATGACCGGGAGCTGAGGGCCGGCTGTTTCATCCCGCATAAAGGAAATAGGCCGGAAAGAGGATACAGACGAAAAACAGGGTAGTCACCAGGAAGGCAGCGATTGTGATATTGACGTTCAGTTTGAAAAGCCTTGCCGTAATGACCGCATTGATGGCAGAAGGGGTGGCCGAGGAAATAAGGATAGCTCCCAGAAGGATGGAATCATTCGTGTAGAGCCGGGCTATACCGGTAATGATGGCAGGAACAATGAGGAATTTCAATGGGATCAGGACACAGGACTTTTTAAGGTACCTGGAGGCTCCGTGAAAATCGATGAGACAGCCTACGGGCATGAGAGAGACCCAGGCGAGGATATGGACCAGGTAGTGGAAAAACCAGCCCACTGCGGCAGGCCGGTCTATTTCAAAAAACTGAAAGCCAAGACCGAGGATCATGCCAAGAACGGAGATCTGATTCCTGGTGAGAAACATCTGCCGGAAATTGAAAGACCACTGCATGCCGGACGCATTGGATGCATATTTCCCATAATAATACTGGGCCAGAGGGAAAGCACAGGCTACCATAAGCACATTCTGGGGCATGGCAAAGAGCTGGACATAGGCAAATCCTTCTTCTCCATAAATAATGTAAGCACAGATACCTCCGATGGTTCCAATGTTGGCAAGCATGGTCGAAATGACGAGGGCTCCTTTATCCCGCTCATCGGAAAATATAGAGGAGAAAAAATGAGAAGCCATCAGGCAGGAAACGAAGCACATGAAAACGGAGAGAAGAGGAACCACGATGACGGCTCCGCTGATGGGAAGGACCCAGAAACTCAAGATATTCAGTACCGTCATCATCACAAGTACATTAAAACGGATGAGCCGGTCGCAGAATACATCATTGATGATTCCGGCCCGTTTGAGCAGGTATCCCAGAGCCAGTGGCCCCAGAATGTCGATGATGATCAGAAACCCCATGGTTTCACCTCCCTTTCCTGAATTTAACATTAATGATACGGCTTTTAAAATTTGAGCGCAAGAAGGGCTTTCATTTTTCGTTCCTATTATATATAATACATATACTCTATCTCCATCCGGGATCTTCCAGCCTCCGGATGGAGGGCCTTTTTTACCGGTGAAAACAGGGGAAAATCAAGGCCCGGTATAATAAAATTTCTTTTAAAAATTATAAAAAATTCTGTTGACATGACCCTTTCAAAAGGGTATAATACTCCTTGTGAGATTTGTCCGGAAACCACTAGCCCCGGAGGAAGGACAGACTTGCGGCTCTGTTTTTTATTCAGGAGGAATCATTCATAATGAAAACGACATTTATGGCCAATGCGGGAAACCTTACCCGTAAATGGTATATCGTAGATGCTGCAGGACTGACCGTAGGCCGCCTCGCTGCCAACGTTGCCAAAGTTCTGTCCGGCAAAAATAAACCAACTTATACACCTCATGTGGATACCGGCGACAATGTAGTTGTAATCAACGCAGACAAAGTCGTATTCACCGGCAAGAAAGAACTGAAGAAAGTTTACTTCCACTACACCGGTTACATCGGTGGTGACAGATACCAGAAAGCTGGCGACGCTCTCCGCGAAAAACCGGTCTGGGTTGTAGAACACGCAATCCGCGGCATGCTTCCGAAGAACAAGCTTGGCGCTCAGATGTATCGTAAGCTTCATGTTTATGCAGGCGCAGAACATCCGCATGCAGCTCAGAAACCTGAAGAATTAAAGTTTGATATCCGTTAACCGGAAGGGAAGGAAATAAGAAATGGCAGAAGCTACATACTACGGCACCGGCCGCAGAAAGACATCCGTTGCCAGAGTCCGTCTGGTACC
>Ga0256406_1001932_pt1 | contig 31477 bp, 26 predicted proteins | sample RumenRJG_03DNA_FD_185986 | JGI IMG/M metagenome (GOLD analysis project Ga0256406, IMG submission 185986) | Bovine rumen microbial communities from Lethbridge, Alberta, Canada - RJG_03 | ecosystem: Host-associated > Mammals > Digestive system > Stomach > Rumen | place: Canada: Alberta | collected... | reverse complement strand
TTTGCACTCGCTTAATGAAACAATTCAGCACAAAGCACTGGAGAGGTGGGTGAGTGGCTGAAACCAGCAGTTTGCTAAACTGCCGTAGGGGTAACCCTACCGCAAGTTCGAATCTTGTCCTCTCCGCCACACCAAGGGCAACAAGTTGCACAGCAACGAGTTGCCCTTGATTGGTTAGAAAACCATAGACGCTATATAGACGGTAGCAAAAATCGAAAGTTTCACCATTTGCATTCTTCACGAAAAAGAATGTAAAAAAAATGTGTGCAGCACGAAAAAAACTTAACTCACTTAGCGAGGTCCTGAAATTCACATTTCCTAAACTTCACACCGGCCCGAAGTGGTACGTTGACTTCTATGCCTACGACCCCGCCACCGACACGATGCGCCGCAAGAAGTTCCACCTTGATAACATCGGGAAAATCACCGAGCGCCGCAAGCGCGCCAACGAGATGATCGAGAGCCTGACCAAACTTTTACGCACGGGGTGGTCGCCATGGATTAACGCCGAGACCAACCGAAGCTACACTTTATTGGAGGATGCCCTTGAAAAATATGAGGCATACGTTGAAAGAATGCCGAAGTACAAGACCCGCAAGGCCTACACGTCGCGGCTGAATATCTTCCGCAAATACAATGCCAGCCGCTTGTTGCCGATACGTTATGTCTATCAGTTCGACACGGCATTTGTCAGCGATTTTCTCGACTATATATTTTTGGATCGTGAGACCAACGCCCGCACCCGCAACAACTACCGCCAGTGGTGTGCCTCGCTGGCGACGTTCTTCATCGAGAAGCAGTATCTCACGACCAACCCAGTCGAGAAAATCAAGGCCATTGCCGAGACCGGCAAGAAGCGTCAGCCTTTGACGGCGCAGATGCTGCACGAGCTGGAGCAGCACCTGCGTGAAGCACACCCTTATTTCTACCTTGCCTGCATGATGGAATACTACACGTTTATCCGCCCCGAGGAGCTCAGCCATATCAAATTAGAGGACATCAGTGTAAAAGAGCAGTCGGTTTACATCTCGTCTGCTGTATCGAAGAACAAGCGTGACGGAAAGGTAGGGCTCAACGACAAGATAGTAAAGATCATGATAGCGTTAAACGTCTTGACGCTCCCCAGCAATTATTATTTATTTGGGCCCAAGGTGTCGCGTCCGTGTGAGACCCGAGGAGACAGCGAGATGTTCAGGCGCAAGTGGAACAAGCTTGTGAGGAAAGGCCTCGGATGGGACGACTGCTATCAGTTTTACAGTTTGAAAGACAGCGGCCTGCGTGATCTTGCCAACGCCGAGGGCATAGTGATTGCTCGCGACCAGGCGCGTCACACCGACGTATCGACAACCAACAAATACCTGCAGGGGCGTGACGCACCTGTGCATGAGGAAATCAAGCACTTCAAGGGCAATCTTTAGTCCAGCTTGTAGAAATAGCCGGTCACCAATGGTGACACACCTTTTGCCGTGATGTTGTATTCAAGTTTCTCGCAAGCGTAGCGTTTATGATTGATAATAAAAGCACCTGTAGCCTTGAGCACCTTTTGAGATATAAACTTGATGCAATACTTAGAGGTAGTGTCAATCACCTTGCCGTCGTCGAGGCATTGGTTAGCGATAGTCTGCACTCCCGAGATATCGGCGAGAGAGATGTAGGCCGGCTGTGTCGGGTCGGCATTGCCAGCGCCCACGTTATTGACCAAGTATTGCGGGTAGGCGTATATGCGTGGGTATGGGCCGTAGACGGTAGATGATTTACCTTTTTGCGCCACCACCGAATTAAGACTGCTCGGCACCAACGCCACAAACATCTTATCGACACTGCTGCTTTTTTCGATGGTAGAATCACCCTCGATGAGCGCCTGCAAGTCAGTCGTGTCAGAGGCGGCGCCATTGATCAAGTCGTCGCCCACATTGTCGCGGTCTTCGACAATGATAACATTCACCGTGTCTTCGGCAACCGTCTGGTCATACCATTTGCCGTCAGCCTTAGTCGTTTCGACAAACGGCACCTTTTGTTCGACCAGCTGAGCCGGCACGATCTTTAGCTCAACATCGATGTTCGTCGCGTCGTTTTTGCGTTTAAGCGGTCGTAGCTGGTTGACCTCTTTAAACACATAATCTTTGGTATCATTTTGATAGTAGAGGATAAACTGGTGTCCTTGTACGACAAAAATCTTATTCTTGTCGGCCGGTTTCGCTCCATTGATGATATACTGTTTCATATCGTCGAGCGTCTTGAACGTAGACGAGTCGATAGTAGCCACCTCCATGATATCGTCACTAATATGAGCCATCGAGTCGCCGATGTCGCTCCAGCCCACATTGCCGTTAGAAATGTCAGACGTCTCCTGTTTGTCAACTTCGACCGTGTACTCGTCGACCACGTCAGAGATAATCGTAGGGTTGTCATTGTCATACCACTGGCTGCGTGCCAGGATACGGCTTGATTTAGTCAGTTCGTCAACTTCGACAACGATACCCATGAAGTGTTCGATTTGAGTAAGGAACTCATTAAGCGTCCAGTGAGGCAGCGCCTTGGCGATTTCGCTGCGGTTGTTGGCGCAGGCGATAAAAATACGTGGAAAGATGTCATTGCTTTGGTAGAGCAAGCGCAGCGAATCATTGTCATTCATCGGGTAGCCGGCCGCTGCGAGGATTTTGCGCAGCGTGCGGCAGAGCATGGGTTGGAAAGACGGGCACACCTGTGGGAAGTCGCCCCCCCTGGCAGCTTGGTTGGGCCATTCGAGGCGGTATTCAGGGAAGTAGGCATTACCATGCCGTCGCATCACCACCTCATTGCACAGCAGGCCTGCTGTGCAATACGAGTTCCATGAGCTGTTAGCGTTAATCGTAGGGAAAGCCACGCCGCGGTTCTCATAGGCATCATAGCCCTTTGACGGGTCATAGGACCACCAGCGCGAGCTCCACCAGTCGTAGGCTCGTTGCGCCTCTGCTTGGTCTTGGCTCTCTGGGGCGTTATGGAACTCCAATTGCGTAGCATTGAGCCAGTCTATATAGGCGCGGTACATGGCAGTACCTTTTGCCGTAGGCAGGATGACAGAAGAGAATTCACTTTGCCAGTCGCCCAGATCAAGTTCGTCGATATACACCTCGTTGCCCTTGGCATAGAAATTCATCTCAGAGTTGCCGCCAAGGAGCTGCACCTTAACGCTGGTGTCTGAAACCTGGTTAATGATCGCCTTGCCGGTGAGCAGCGTCACATTGTCGACGCGCAGCACAGCGTGGAACTCTTTGAAATGACACTCCACGTCTTTGCGATTGATATTGCCAAAGATGGCGCGGTTTTCAAGCGTCTGCAACGGCAGCTCAATGTCGTAGGTATAGCTGCCAGTCTTGTTGAAATAGACGTTCTCACGCGTGAGTTTGATGGCAACATTCTCACGAAGCACAGCGGGCTTGTTGTCAAGTAAAAGTTCAATCATCGCATTCTGGTTTTGTAAGCTATGAGCAGAAGCAACGCTATCATCGAGACACCGCCGAAGATCATCAGCGTCTTCTGCGCCCATGATAAAGGGCGCGGCACCTCCACCTCTTTTTCTATTGTCTGCGTGGTGACCACCGGCACCTGCACGCTGTCGGTGACGTGTACGGTGTCAACTCTCACCACATTGGTCGTGCCTTGCAGATAGTGCCATCGTTCGATGCGCACCGTGTCGCCTTGTACATAGTGGTAGATGCTGTCGCGCTGCACCAGCGTGTCACGCACATGGTCGATGCGCACGCTCTCAATCGTGTGCTCCTGCGTGACCACCTTGGGAACCTCCACCACCTTGTATTGTGTCTTACATGAGCATAGGGAAAGCAGCAGGACAACCATGAAGATGATGGCTATCACGATGCACATGCTTGCGCAGCCCTCGTGCTTGTTGCCGATGTCGTCGTCATAATCCTTGCTCATAGTCTTTAACCATTTAAGCCTGCGATATATTTCCCCTTGATGCATGTGAATTTTTGTCGCCTATTCATCGGGCTGTAACTCACGTGTATCCAATCTGGTTGCATCTTCCTGTTTGGATACTCGTTAATCAATTTGTCAAACGGCAACCCAAGTTTGATTATCAGGTCAAGCAACTTCCTATTTTCCTCAGGGTTGTCGCTCATTGCGTGTATGTCCGCCGCTTGCCCAAGCATGTGCTGGCTCGATGCCGCCCCGTGCACGGCCTTGTTGAGCCGTGGGCTGCGGTATCCGCTTGTGACCACTATGGGCGCGCCCCATGCTTCCCTAAGCGGGTCGAGAATGTGCTCGACAAGTGCGGTGAGGTTGTCCTTTACGGCGTCGGTGGGCTCGTTGTCAATATCTAAACGTTGCGCAGTCGGGCTCTTTATGAGCTCGCGCATGGTGAAATGTTTCATTTGATATTTCATGAATTTTTTTTGATTAATCTTTCTTTATTTTTTTGGTAATCGGTTGGCAATGGTTTCTTCAATCTCGCCCAGTTTGTGTTTGGTGTAAAGTGTGATGCCGAAGATGCTGCCGCTATAGAGTAATGTCTGGCCCAAAACCCACAGTACAGAGTCATGAATCTCGCCTGAGGGTGGAATGATAAACCCTGCGGTGGTGATGCCAACGCCGAATGCGAGCATGCCCACCGCACTCCATGTCGCAACGCTGTCTTTCTTGTCCGATCTCATAACTAATCAGATTTGATAATTATTCCAATTAATATTTGCTTTTTCATTCCAACCCTCGCGCACGGTATCGCTGATGTGTTGTGGCCAAGCTTTGCTGAATTGCTTGAACTCCTCAAAGGTCTCGAATGTATAGTAAATCGGAGTCTCGTCGGTGCCGAACTTGTAGGTCGGCAGACTGTACTGCTCGCCGTTCTTCTCGCAGTAGTAAGCCACGGCGAAGTCACGGGCATAGTTGAGTTGGTTCGCCTCGCTGAGCCACACGAGCTTATCGTGCCACTTGAAGCCTGACGTAATCTTCTTTTGTGTGTTTGCGTTGATTTGTTCCAGCACCATGGCTTTGACAAATTTAAAAGGAGGTTTGTAGGGCAAGGTTTGTCGGTATTGATACGCTCCTTGCTCGTCTTGTCCAAAGCCATAAAACACTTCAAATGTTCTACGGCCTATTTGCTGAATACCATCGAATCGATCAATGGCTCCGTAAATTTTGTCCATAAAAAACTTGTTTTTGTGCAAAGTTAAACCTTAGTCACGGCACATAAAAAGACAGCGCACCCCATTGATAGAGTGCGCTACCTTTATAGCAGAGTTTTGTTAACTGAACTTGTACTTGACCTTGTTGCAGACGCTCACGCTCGCTACTCGACGATTTCGATTGCGCCCCTGAAGGCAAGCCGCGCGCCGTCATCTCTGTCCGAGACCGAGGAAGTGTCGTTCGCAATCATGTAGACGAAGCCGTAGTACGCATAGCCGTAGTACCCGGACCGAATCACGACGCGACCAGTAGAGTTATTCAGTCCCATACTGTCGCAGTAGTACTGGTTGTAGCTGTTGTTGGTGTGCAACTTGCTCGGCACCACATCGCAGTAGCGCCCCCAGCGCAAGCGGACAATCTCGCCTGAGTCGCTGTTCGGGTCGCCCTTGACAGCGCGTTCGGTGCCGTCGGGCATGCGGATGTGCCAAACCCTGTCCGTATCGCTTCCGGCAGGGACCTCGCACTTGTTCTTGTAGTACTCGGCGTAACTCTTGACATTGATGGCCACGAAGTCCATGAACTCATTCATGTTGCCCCACCAGTCCTCCAAGCCGAAGAAACGCGGCCGCGAGGCCTCACGCAGCGGCGACGCGTCACGCTCGATGTTGGTCGTGTAGATGTCGCTGCCGCCGGTCTGCCAGCAGTCGCCTATGCCGTTTCCGAACAGCGACTGGCTGTTACGTGTGCCGAAGCAGGCGATGAACAGCAGGTCAACGCACTTGTGCATCTCGTAGTCAATAAGCTGGTAGCCCGCGCCACGGCAGCGCGAGAGGTTGCGGAAGTCGAGGTACGTCATGTTGAACGTGCGGCTGCTGTCGGGCAAGGCCGACACGACATTGCCGTTGGCGTCATATTGCCAGTAGCTGCTCGTGGTCGATGTTCCCGAGCCTCGGGTGGGTTTTACACCGCTCACACTGCGCAGACGTTGCAGCGCGTCTTTGTAAGCCTTGTAGGTGCCGATGAGCTCAAAGTCATGCTCCACCCAGTCGGGCTCGATTGCCTCAACAGCCGTGCTGTTGACGGCGATGGCCTCGCTCTTGTCGAGTGTGGTGGTGTTGCCGAACGTGATGGGCACGGTGAACACGAACCTCACGGCGTTGGCAGGCACATTCATGAACACATAGTCGCCGATGAGGAAGTCGCTCATGCTATCGCCGATCGACGGAGCGAACTTGCTGATGACCTTGCCGTCCTTGTCGAGGAACAGGATGCCGGTGATCGAACTGTTCATGGCCGGCCAGCGCACCTGCTTCATGCCCTCCACGTCCATCTGATAGACTTTCGAGGTGGATGACTGGCCCAGGTTGGCGGCGGAGAACACGTCTCCTACATTGAACGCCGACATATACACGGCCACATACTCGCCGAGCAAAGCAGGGTTGGCTGCCCCGTCAATGGTTGCAGCAAGCGACACGCGACTGATGGCGGATGCCGTACTTCGGGGTGTGCCTGTCTCGCTCGACAGTACAAGGTATTTCTTCCTGTTGAGCGCGTCGTTCACTCCCTTGTACCAAAAATGAGGCAGGCCGAGCATCACATCGTAGCCCTCGCCACCTGCATCGGTGCGGTCAAACGACTCGCCGTTGGCAAGCAGTTCGATGTCGTCATCGTCAATCTGGTAGCACTTCATCTTCTGCGCGCTCTCATCGTACACCGACTTATAGACGTGCATCATAGACTTGATTTTCGTGATGTGTCCGCTGGCGACGTAGCCCATCTTGCCGTCGTTGGCATACGAGCCGTTGTCGAGGTTGATGACGCTGTCCTCGCCAGGCGCGGTCTTGCTGTCATCCAGCTGCACGACCGTGTACTGGGCGTTGTAGATGGTCAGCATCGGGAAGTAGGCTTTCAGGCTGGCGAGCAAGGTAGCCTCTATCACATCGCGGCACGTCCACACACCAGTCAAGCCGGAACACTGGTTGCTCTCGGCAATGGCATCGCCGTTCGCGTCAAGTCCACGCACTCCCATGTCGCGCAGGGCAACGAGGATGTCGCTCTTTCCGGTCACGTCAATGCCAGCCAGACGGATGCGGGTCAGTGTCGCACCGGCAGTCACGGCATCGTTGAGCAGTTTCGCCCCGTCAAGCAGCGGACAGCCGTCGATGCGTATCTGCGTGAGTGCGCTCATTCCCTCGAAAGTGAGGCAACCGCTCTCATACGACAGTTTGGGCAGGTTGACCAACGTCAGGCGAGAGATGGTCGCTGGCAGGGTCAGTACACTCACAGGCGATGTCTCGGCAAGGGTGAGGCTCGCAAGCGGTGAGCCGGTGGCGTCTAAGGCCTCCAGGCGAGGACACTGCGAAGCATCGATGGCCGTGACAAGGGTGTTGACGATGTTCAACTCCTTGAGGAACGGCAGCGAGCCCAGCGGCGGCTCGGTCATGGGGGCGTAAGAACCTATGCCCCTGTTGACGTGGTCGGCACCACCGAGGATTATCTTCTCTGCGAGGGTGAAAGCACCGAACGACACAATCTCGCTCTGCGAAATGGAAATCTCACTGAGGTCTATCTCCTTGATGCGGTTCGCCTGGTAGATGTAGAGCAATGAGCCCTCGGTGTGGTCGAACAGCGTGAAGCGGTGGGTCTGTCCGGCTTCAAGATACACGCTCTCACGCAGGTTGCCCGAGTTGTCGCTACCGACACCGAAGTAACCCGTCTTGGCGGCCTTGATAGTGATGCCTGACGTGCTCACGTTGCCGTTGATACGCGCCGACCACACACCGCTGAAGAATAACCCAGTGCGGTAGAAGCCGTCACGGACGCGGAAACGGCGGTCTATGAACGACGGCAGCGAGGTGAGGCGCAAGCCGTGCAGCGCGTAGAAGTAGGTGGTGTTGTCCTCAACCGTTGTGTCGATGTTCTTGGTGCTGTCGATGTACTTGCTCTCGCCGTCATACGAGCTGACAGTCTTCTGCCAACGCTTGCAGATGTTGTCGAGGAAGAAGTGCTTGCAGCCCTCGGGCGAGAACGGCGACAGGGTGACACCATCGACGGTGGCTTGCAGGTTGCGCATGGCCGCTACGATGGTGTTCATGTCGGTCTCGTTGTTCGCATCGACCTTGACGGTTGGCTGGCGGTAGATGTTGTTCCACAACACGGAGCCCCAACCGGCATAGGGGTTGTTGTAGCCAGTGGCCGGGTCGCTCGGCTTGTTGGGATCAACTTCGGGATCGACCGTCGCACCTCCGGCATTGTCCTTGCCGAGCAGGGTGTCGGCATCGTACACCTTGTTGGGGTACATGCGCACGGCACAATCCTCGGTGGCCACGCCGTTGTACTTGTACACACCTCCCTCTACCGAGCCTCCCTCGTCGAGGAAGAACATGGGCTGCATGTTCTTGGCCTGCTGGTCAACGGCGGCGAGATAGTCGGTGAATGCGTTGTAAACATACAGCGCATAGGGGTTGACGTACTTGTAGAGATTGTCGTGCCAGTCGCCGCTGAGGTCTGCGCCCTGCGAGTAGTCGCAGTCGTTGCAGAACTTGAGCAGGCGATAGAGCCAATAAGGAGCCTTGCGCCCCATGGCGAGGTCGGCCTGCAGCTGGTCATCGTCAATCATGCACTCGAAGTAGTTGGTCCACGCGGGGAACGTGGTGCCGGACACGCCGCTGCCCTCCTTATCGATGAGTTTCTGCACCCATGACGAAATGTTGGTGCTGGGAGCCATGAAGTCGCTCACGCTCGCAACGCCCTGCCACCAGCACATTCCCTGGTAGGCAAGTAACTCGAAGCCGTCAACAGGGTTCAACACGTCACCAGTGATGACCCATGCGCCGTTCACCTGCCGCATCGTGCCGGTGGTGTCGGTCCACGCTCCGTTGAGATAGCGGTAGAACTTGTACGACGAGCCGCAGTACTGCGAGATGAGGTAAACCTTGCTCGTGTCCTTCGTGACGCTTGCCGAGAGGAAGCGGGTCACGGCTTGCGCCAGCGTCTCGCTCGACGTGCCGAAGAACTCAACGAAGTCGCCGTAGTTGAGGCAGCCCTTGTTGTAGCCCGGCGTGTCCTTGAAGCCGAGAGCCATCTGCTCGTTCTTGTCCTCCTTCCAGTTGCCTTTGGCGTAGAACTTGAGGCTCGTGCCGGTGCCGCTGAAGTCGCGGTACATGGCAATCGGGTGGTTGGCCGTCGAGTGGTTCAACTGCAACCCAGTCAAATGGACATCGCCGTTGTCGTAGGTGCCGTCGTAGTAGCGTTGCGCAGGTGTCATGTACTGCGCTCCCAGACGGCGATAGACGGTGTTCATCATGTTGCACGCGCCGCAGTCGTTGGCGTTGGTGCTGTCCGAGTAGTCCACCTTGACGGTGATGATGTCAACGGGAATGCTGTCCTCTCTCACACGCACCTTGTTCTTGGCGAACAGTGCCACAGCCTCATCGTAGAGCGCGATGTTCTCGGTGCCGTAGGCGGCGATGAACTCGGCCCGCGACAGCTCGGGCGTTACCACTGTGCCGCCGGTCTTGGCCGTCTTGTCGTAGGTCGAGCCGTTCTTCTTGGCGAGGTAGTAACGGGCGTTCTTGATGGGACGCTTCGCCGAGGTCGTACCCTGGTTGCGCCGGCGCACATCGGTAGCGACGAAGTTGCGCCACGGACGGCTCGGGTCGCGGTAGGTCAGCGTGATGTAGTTGTTGCGGCTCGTCGAGGTGGTGTTGTCCAGGGCGGTGATGTCACTGCCGTTGAACGGTGCCTCAATCAAGTACGGCATACCCTTAGCGGTGAGCTTTGCAGCCGTGGGACCGTTGGAAGTGTTTCCGCTCCACACGTCCTCGAAAGTGTTCTCCGTCACCATGGCCGAGGTGTCGGTCAACTTGACGAGGTAGTTGAAGAACTGCTGCATCCAGGCAATGTTCTGCATCCACGCAATCATGTAGTAGAGGTAGAAGTCACCCTCGGTGCCGCTGAACTTAATGGCACTGTCCTGCAACAGGTCGTTATTGGAGGTGTATTCGACACAGGCACTCTCCTCGCCGTTGATGAACAACTTGATCAGCGAGTAACGCGTGCCTTTGAACTCCACATACTTGCTCGATGGCTCAACGAGAATGCCCACGGTGATGCGCTCGCCGTTGGGGTAGGTTCTCTCCTCGACCTTGCTGCCGCACTTGATGCCGATAGCCTGGCCGGTGATGTAGAAGCCCGCGCCGTTGTTCGCGTCGTAGCACTCCATGAGGTGGGCATCGTTGTCGGCGATGTTGTTCGAGGCAAACTGGAACAGCAGGGCGAACCCGGTGCTGGCGACATCTACTGTGGCGAACGGCGCAAGGTTCAACTCTGCCGTGACGTTCTCTTTCACGGCAAGGGCGTTGCCGCCGAGATAGTTCTTGAAGCCGTTGGACGACCAGTTAGAGCCATTCACGGCTATCTTGTAGTTGCCGTCCACGATTTCGTGGTTGCCTGCCTCGCTATTGGTGCGGTTGGCGAAGTCGAAGGCGCAAATCGCGCCGGTGGTCAGTGCCGCATCAATCACGCTGCCGTTGACGGTGAGGCTGATTGTGCCACTCGCGCTGGCTCCGCTCGTGGCTTGGTAGGCAAGTTTCGTGCCTTGCTCCACACCGCTAATTTGGCGGTTCACGGTCTCCACGGAACTGCGGTTCACATTGAGCCTGGCGATGGCAGCCCCGTTCTCGGTAACTACCACCTCGCTCTCCTGAACGTCGGGTGTGTAGGCGGTGACTTCAAGCACCACGGTGTCGTAGAGCCGCACGCTGCCATTGTTGGCATCGTTATAGCGCATGGCGACGATAGGCAGCGAACTCGCCGTGTCAACAACCATGATGGTCGAATAGACGGTATTGCCTCGCACGCTGCTGGCGTTGTCGGTGCCGTACATACGGATGGGGTATGCGCCGTGCGTCAAGCCCAAAGCGGTCGGGTTGACGGTGATGTTGTGGGCATAACTGTCGGTGACCTGCGCCGTGCCGATGTTCACCCATTCGCCGTTAACGAAGATGTCAACGACGGCGGCAATCGTGCCCTGGTTGTTCGGGAACTGATACATCTGCAACGACTTGACGGTGTCGGTAGTGAACACCACACTCGCATTGGTGTAGTTGAGCACCTGCACACACTGGCAAGTCACGTCCACGGCCACCACGTTGATTGTTCTCGAGGCGCGGTCGCCCGAGCCATCGGTGGCGATGAGTTGCAGACGGCGAGTGGCAGCTGCAGTGAAGTATTGCGAAAGGTCGAACTCAAACGAATAGTCGGTACGGCTATCGCTGGAAGGGTGCGTCTGGCTGTCGCTATACAGCACCTGCGCGGTGTCGCGGTCAACGATCTGAATGTTGTCGATGCTGTCAGTGGTCGTGTTGTTGCCCTCAGTAGTGGCACTACGGATAGAGGCTTTCAGCACGAATGAACCACCCACAGCGGCATAGAAAGGTGAAGTCTCGAAGTTCACGCTGAACACTTTGGTCGTCGATGAGCCGCCACCACCTTTAGGTATGCGCCACACGTTGCCGATGCGGTCTCCGTTCTCGTTGATGAGATAGAAGTAGTTGTAGCCCTCAACGTAATCCTCACGCTGCTGTGCCTCGCTATCCTCCAGCATCTCCACACCCTTTGCGAGGTGGGTATAAGCGCCGCCTGTGCTGAACGCGTCCTCGCCACCACTGACAGGGGTGTCGCTGGTCTTTACATCGGCACTTCCGCCACCGCCGAAGTCTTTCCACAGGCCGGTCTCGCCGAAGTTCTCGACGATGCCATTGAACTGCTTTGCCTCCCAAAGGTTCTCGCCTATAGGGTAGGTGATGACAAGGCCACTCTTTGCGTAGGTGATACCTGTGGCGGTCTGCTTGTCAACAAGCGCGGCGATGGCATATTGCAGGTTGTAGTAGGGGGCTACCGTGCAAGGGCCGCAAAGGTCGAGAATGTTGATTACTGCCTCGTTGCCTGCGGTGATACCCGCCATGTCAACCCAGTTGGTCTCGAGGTCAAAATTGGTGTCGGTCACATCGGTGCCCACATACTGGTAAGTCTTCCATGTGGATTTTCCAACGGCAAAGGTTATCTGCATACCCACACCCTGCACGCCTTTGGTCTTCACGGCCGCGATGGCGGTGGTGAGGGTGAAATAGCCCGTGCCGGCAGGCAGCAGGTCGCTCGCCTCGTTGGTGACGTTGTAGCAGTTGCCCACGGCAGCCGAGCCGCCAAAGTTGCGCCAGTCATCGGTGTTGTTCCATGTCGTGCCTTTCCACTGGTAGTTCTTCAAACCGTCAGCCGTGGAGAGAGCAACAACGACACCTTTCTTCCGGGCAAAGGCGAATGCCGTGCCGGCGGTCAGTGCCACAAACTGCGCAAGCGTGAGGTTCTCTCCCTCGGTGCCGGTGAGCACGTTGCCGTTGATGAACAGGCGAGGCGCGAGGCCGTCCTCAAGGTCGCTGATGTTGCTCTGCAGGGTCTTAATGGCGGTTCTTATTTCGGTTATCGCCGTACCTTTGGCAAGGTTCAGCGTCACCTTGCTCCAGTTGGTGACGATTGGCGTGTCGTCGGTCGGCTTGGTGTAGCGCAGGATGGCCACCTCGTCGGCTCCAATAGTGAAGTAGAGCGGTCCTTCCACGCTTGTCACGTTGGTCGGGAAGTGGGTGTAGTCGCCCTCGGTGGTGGCGAGGTAGAACACGTTCTCGCTCGGTGTGCCGGGGTCCGTGGTCGGCGTGGCCACACCCATGAACTTGTAGCCGTACTTTTTCATTGCCTCCACGGTGGCGGCCACTGTCTTGGCGCCGGATTGGGCGGCTGCTGCGATGGTGGCGGCTCCGTCGGCGGTGCTCTGGGCGGCTGCTGCCGCACTCTGCGCAGCGTCGGCTTTGCCCTCGGCGCGGGTCGAGGTGGTCTGCGCGCTCTCGGCTATGCCGCGCACCGTGGCCAGCTCTCTCACGGCGGCAGCCACCGAGGTCACTGCCTCGTTGATCTGTGACAGCAGCGATGTCGTGAGCAGACCCGCGTTAGCACTCGAGGCGGCAGGGATCGTGATGCTCTTGCTCACGCTCTCGCCGTCATCGTCAACCGTCCGGTAACGAATCACAAAGTTGTTCTCGCTCGTGCTGGTCGAGATACCGGTGGCATCCACCACTTCGGCCGGAAGCACATCGATGCAACTCTGGATAAAGTCGACAAACATCGTGCCGACTCTCACCGCGGTGTTCTCGTGTTCTTCTGTCGCGTCACGAATCACGGCGGCTTGTTGCAATAGGTTGCTTAGTTTACTCATTATATAATGATTTTAGTGATTAAAAACACTGCAAATATATCGCTCCGTCTGCGCAGCCAAAAAGACAGGGTTAACGGCGACCCACGGCTTTGCCGGCATCCTCCAGGGCTTCGCAGATCACTGCGGCGGCTTCCTCGCCTATCATGTGCGCCATCGTCTCCTTCATGCGCATCAGGCTCGCGAATAACTTAGGCGAGAACCAGTCGCGCTTCTCCCTCGCCTCGCCGCTGGTGTAGTAGCCGCCCCAGGCGGGACCTACCTTACGAGGCACGTCCAGCCGGTGCTCCTTACGGTAGGCGGACCCCAGGAATGGCAGGTCGCCGCCGTTGTCGTGGCGGTAGCCGTTGCCCACGCCATAGGCTTGATAGATGCCGTAGGCAAGGAAGCGCATCACGATGTTGGCGCTCAAGCCGTCGTGGGTCACGCTCTCGGTGAACGACCCCATCAGCGCACCCGTGCGGCGGATGTTCCAGTACTGCAGCTTGTCCTGCCATATCTGGACCATCAGCTTCGCCCAGTTGTCAACCCATAATTGCTGTTGGCGTTCTATCTCCTGTCGGTTCAGCTCTGCCATTCCGTTGCGTCAAAGGTTAGATCAATAGGTTCGGCGACCTCTACCATGAAGTAGATACCGGTGCAGCCGTTCAGAAAATATTGCCCCAGCTCGCGGCTCAGTACGCTCTCGGTGCGCAGGTAAACCATCTCGTTGCTCAGTGCATCCTCGTCCACGAGCATGCGCGTCAGCAGCTGGCGCAGCAGCGTGCGGCACTTGGCCAGAGCTGCCGTGTAGGTCGCCATGTCTTTCATCGAGTAGCGGTGCATGAGGAACACCGTCACCGTGCGTTTTTTGAACCACCCGCCGTTGCGGCCTCTGAACGTGGCACCGTCATTGGTGTCATCCACACAGAAGAATGCGTTGGCCGTGCGGAACTGCTGCAGCGGCCCCTGCAGGGTCTCGATGCCGCTGCAGGTGCAGAACTTGAACTGCTCCTGCTGCGCCAGCTTGTTCTGTCGCCATAGCGAGCGGAAGTATTCTATGTAGTCAAAGAGTTGTCGTGCGTTCATTTCTTCTTCATCTTTTGGTTAAACTCGTCGGCCTCGCGGGCCTTGGCATCCAGCTCTGTCAGCGCACGCCACGTGTCGATGGACAGTATCTCCGCCTCCTTGGTCACGTCGCCACCCGTCAGTGCCCGGATTTGGTTGTTCATCACCTCTACCATCGCGGCTGCGCTGCCGCCGTCGCCGGGCTTGAAAAAGTTGGGCCATTGCGCCGAGAACAGCGTCTTCACCTGCGCCCACCATTGTATCACGCCCAGCTGCTCCCACATCTCCAGCCGCCCTTTCAGCCCGGGGTAGAGCAGCGACGCGAGGTGTGCCACCGCCTCCTCGCTCTGGTTCTGCAAGATGCCCTGGTAGCAGTTCTCACACTGCAGGTAGGTGCCGAAAGGAACGTCATGCAGCAGTGCCGGAAGGGCAGCCACGCCGCGCAGTCTGTCAGGACGCACGGGGTGGCCGCCGGGCTCATCCAGCCACTGTAGGTTCTCAAGCATGCTCGGCAGCAGCTCGGGGTCAAGGTTGAATCGTTGCGACTTTTGTTCGGTCGTCGGCACGCTGCACACCCAGTGGATGCCCTCACGCCTGATGATCTTCATGCCTGTCAAGTGCAGCAGCACGGCCAGCCGCTGCCGCCATGGCTCCTCGTTGCGGGCCTTGCAGCGCAGCGCCATGCACAGCTCGCCCTGGCTCAACTCGTGCCACCCGGTCGGCACCGTCAGTCGCAGCAGGTTCTGCTCAACCGAAAAAGTAGCACGGGTCATCCTTCTCGTTCTTGTAGGGTTCAAACGTGTTGGCGGCGTAAGCCGTCGAGTTGGCGTAGGTCGGGAACGTGCGGATGTTGCCGTCGAGCCACTCCACCAGCTTCTTCACATGGAAGTGGGCCATCGCATGGTCTTCGGTCACATCGGCGCCCACCGTCATCAGTATCTTGTGGATCGCCGTGTTCTGCTCAGCCGTGGCCGTGCGCAGACGCACAGCGTCGCACAGCTCACGGTAGAACTCCGGCGAGATGCAGTGCTGCACCTTTGCCTCGGCAGCGGTGATACGCGGGCGCAGCTCGTCAAGCGTCGAGCGGTGCCCGTTAGGCACCCCGAAGTACACCAGCTGCTGACGGCCGTTCCACACCAGGCTGCGGAACACTTCCACCGCCACATGGGTCTCCACCCACTGCGCATTGCCACGCAGCAGGTCCAGCAGCTCATCGATCGTGTCGTCAAGGGCAAACTGCACCGCCTGCCGCAAACGGTTCACGCGCTCCGCACTCGCAGGAGCCACATTCTGGTTGCTCACCACGCCGAAGCCGTTCTCTGTCAGCACCAGGTCAAGGTGAGGAATCGCCAGCTTGTAAGCCGTCAGGCAAGCCATGCGGTTGCACAGGTTCAGCAGCGTCAGGTTCTCCTCACGGGTGGCATACAGGTCGCCGCCCAGCAAACTCTTCACCGCGGCCTCGCCCTCACCCAGCTGCTCGGCAATACGCTCAAACAACGTGTCATCGGGCATCACAGCACTCGGCACATAGTATTCAAATTCTTTACGCGTCATTGTTATCGTTATTATCTTGGTTCAGTGAAACTTCTTTGGCATCGGTCTTTTGGTCCAGTGTGGTCAGCATGATCAGCGGCACATCGGGCACGGCACGGTCTTGCCAGCCGTTGAAGTAGATGATAACCCAATGCACCTTGAGCATAATGTCGTGCCACGACTTCTCGAGGCTCTGCTTGAGCGTGAACAACTCACGCTTGTCGCTGCCGCTGTTGTTCATCTGCGACTTGCCCGGTGTGGCACCCACGAGGTTCGGGTGGATGTTGTCGCCATAGCAAGTCATGTTGGCCGCCTCCTGGATGTCTTCGCTCCAGTCGCCGCCCTCCTTGCTTGCGTCGATCACGTTGATGCGAACCATGCGGTTCTCTTTTCCGTTGGGGTCGATGTAGTAGCCCGTGATCCAAACCTTGCCGCTGTTCTCGATGCCAGCCACAAAGTTCTTGATGTTCTCTTTCTCCTGCTTGATGCGCTCGGCTTGCTTCAGCGGGTCGGTGATGTTCTCCTCGTCGCAGATGTTATACCAGTAGTCGCGATGCACCTCCACCTGGTACTTTACTGAGGCGTGGTTGCGCAGCTTGGCTTTCTTGCCGGTGCCGATGAGCTTCTTGATGTCGAACCAGTCACCGCGGAAGATTGCCGTGTAGTATGGAACAGGGTAGTACTGCAAGCCGGGGGTAGGGAAGCGCATCAGCACGGCAAACTTGCGGTTCTTGGTGCGCTCCTTGGTCAGTCCGTCCCAGCCAGGAGCGCGACCCATCAGCACCTCAAGGTGGCCCAGCGGGTCTTTCTCGTCGAGCAGCTGAATCACCTCAATGTCCTTGGCCTGTAAGCTGCGCTGGCCGCGCCAGTTGGCATAGAACACATGGTTGATGCGCCCGCGGCTGTCGGCTTTTTCAAAGCGGCAGTAGCACGCCTCCTTGTGCCGCACCTGCACAATCTTCTTGCCGTCGCGGCTCAAGATGAGCACAGCCACGGCAAAGAAGAAGTATTTCATGTCGGTGGCCTGTTCCAGGAAAAACTCCGGCAGCGAGTTCTGGAACGCCCAGCGGCTCACCTCCGCGTCGGTGGTAGGCGCGCCAGTGGCGGGGTTGTTATAGCGCAAGCCGTTGCCGTAGCAGGTCAGCACGTTAAACAGTTTATTTTGGCTCATGATCTCATCCTCGCCAATGAGCCGGATAATCTCAAACGGCAGCTGGTCGTCGCCGCCGAACGGCACATACTGGAATTTGCCGTCATACTGGGGCAGGTTGCGCACCAGCGGCAACCCGTCTTCGTCGAAGATGTCGGCCGAGCTGCCCACCTCGCTCATCAGCGCCGCCACCTTGCTCTTGCCCACGGTGAATATCTCGCCTTTGGGCAGGTTGATGTTAAAGTCTTCGCGTTTCATCTGTATATGGTCATATTGTTAATCTCGAATAGGGTCACATCACGGAACTCACGAATCAGCCCACTCTCGGGCAGACGCACGCGGTGCGTGCCGCGCCGCCAGTGGCCGCCTATGCACACCGCGCCGCGGTAGTGCAGGATGTCGCCCGTGCTCAGCTTCCACAAGCGCAGGTCGCAAGGATAGCCAGCCTCAAGCAGCGCGACAGCATCCTTGATATGAATTACGCCCTTGTTAGTTGTAGGTTTCATCGAATGTCTCGTCAAACAGTTTGGGAGTGCGCACCGGCACCAGTCGCGCGCTCAGCAGCGAGCTGCGGCGCCACGTCACCGTCATGTCGGCAATGTCGTTGTCGGCACTGGTGTGCTTAACGTCGACGGCGGTCACCACCACTTCGTCGCTGGCTACACCACGCTCGAGCAGCACCACGTCGCGGCTGCGGGCAAGGTCACGCGTCAGCGTCACACCACTGGGGCGCAGCGGCCCCGTATAGCACTTGAGGGTGTCGGTCTCCTCCAGGTTATATAATCGCAGACGGCCGTTCACCAGTGCCGTCTCACGCGTGTAGTCGGGGCTCTGCTCGGTCATGCCGGCAAAGTACACCGCCTCCCACGCGCCGAAGGCGTTGCGCATCAGCATCGCCACCTCAGCCGTGGGCAGCTGCCGCACACGGTAGGCCATGCGTCGCTCACCGCACGTCACGGTGTAGCCCACCAGCGTGCCCAGCGTGGTGTCGACAAACTGTGCTGCGCTCACATCAATCTCGATGGGCGTGTTGGCGGTCATGCCGGTAGTTACGACAGGCTTGCCGGCGGTCACCACGGCGCTGCCGTTCCAGTAGCTGCACACGGCTTGCACCGTGGGCAGCGTCGCCTCAATGGGAAGCATCGTCAGCAGCTCCTTGCGCCCCACAGCGGTGTCGCGCTCGCTCATCACGGCGCTTAGGAAGAACGACGGCAGGAAGTCGGCGGCCGTCTCACTCACGTCCACTTGGCTTTGCACCACATGCACCGTCTTGCTCACGCCGCCCACCGTGATGGTGAATGTCGCAGTCACCTCCTTGATCAGCGGCGACAGCAGCTTGCGCAGGTGATACACACGCACCGTGCCGCCCACAGGGATATAGGTGCCGTTGAGCAGCACCGAGCCGTCGCTGGCGGTGATGCTCACCGCCACATTGGCGGCAGCCGTCACCTCCAGCACGTCGAGCTCGCTCACAAAGTGCCAAGAGCCTATGTCGTTGAAATTAATCATAGTGCAAAGTTATGGGGTTGCTCGTTATGATAAAAAGACGGATTAATAGCCGTCCTCGTAGGTTTTTTCTGCTTCTCGGTCATTTCTCACCTCCTTTCGGCAACAGGTCGTTGATGTATGCCCATCTGATCAACTCAGTTATACCACAAAAAGAGTCCCAACTATCTTCTTGACCGCACCACTTGTATAAGCTAACTCCATCAGAGTCCATTCCAAGCATTATCTCGTTATACCTTGGTTCTTCGCTTGCATCGTGCCATATGTTTTCAAGATTAGGATGTTCGTCCGACCATTTTGTGCCCATCCGATAAGCACTTTTAACAATTCGTTTTATTGATGTAGGAATATTATATTCCCATTCAACAAGTTCAGCATAATGCGTTGCTACCTTTTCAATTTCTTCTTCTCTCGTCATAACTTAATCCTCCGTTTCATTCCTTTTCCCATTCATCTCTGTACATTTTATAGTCATCACTGAGACACTTGCGCCAACGTCGCTCATGCGACAACACAGCAATAAACACGGATGTGGCGATAACGACCGTAACAAGGACGAGAAGCAGCACCAGCCCAATCAATATCTTCAATATTATGCTCATAATAAAGGGAATTTATGTCCACAAATATACAATATATTAACGAAACCAAAAGTATTTTATTGGTTAAAAGTGACTACTAAAGGTGCCTCATGTTACCATGGGCACCTTGTAGCGGTCAAAATTGACTATTCAGGGTCGGGAACTTCGCTGATGGGCTGCAGCATCCATTCCGGATTCGCGCTGCTGCGGTTGAGCGAGTAGCCGTTGAGCACCATCAGGCGCGACACCTCGTTTAGGCTCACGTCAACGATGTCGCCCAGCAGCGCACGGATCATCATGCTGCTCTTGTTGTCTGGGCTATGGTCGTCATCGCCGGGCATGAAGCCACGCAGCCACATCGCCACCGGGATGATATTCTCGTCGAAGCCCACGCTTTGCGGGTCGTGGACAAACGTGTCGAGCGTGTCGAGATAGTCTTGTCGGTTCATAGTGTCACCTCCTTTCCGGTGTCCTCGACGAGTGCATCGCCAATAGCGGCATAAATGTAAGATCCTTTAGCAACTTTGACTTTAACCACGATGTCGTCGTCGCTACGCTTTCCGAGGCCTCTCACGCACGGCAAGGCAAGGATGTTGTCCCAGTGAATACTCTCGATATAGATTTTCTTTTTCATTTTTGGCCTCCTTCCTTGATGTTGATAGCTGCGCCTACGGCCATGTGCAGGGCCCAGGCGATGACGGTTGCAGCCATGGCGGCGGTGTAGCGGCCGGTGGCTGTGTTAATGAGCAGTGCTGCGAGGGCGAGGGCGAGCAGGGTGCCGCCGACGGTTTTTGAGGTGAAGAACTTGCGCGCCACCGAGGCGGCTGCGCTGATGGGCGAGTAGGCGTTGACGCGCTGGGTGCTCGCTGGGGTCAATGATTGCGTTTTCATTGCTTATCGTAGTTTAGCGTTATGGCAGAAAAACGGCTGCCGTTATCCCGTCGCTAAACTACGATAGTTACCCCGAGGAGCAAAAATCTGGATAAGGCAGCCGTGTTGGGCTGGGCCGGTGAGGCAACAAAAAAAGCCCACCGCTTGATATGTGAGCAATATCCGCTGCTCATCGGGATAGCACTGCTATCGTAGTTTAGCACTGCAAAACTACGACAAAGTTTTGTACTGGCCAAACAATTTCAGTCAAAAAGTGAGTTTTGCTGTCTGATTTGCTCCATTTCGTCCATCGTGCCTAACACTTTCGGGCGAAGTGAGTTGATTTTCTGCCGATGTTTTTCCATCTTCATCGGGTCCATTTCAATCAAGTCAATGTAGAGCGAAATCAGTCGCAGTTGTTGATCTCGCGGGTGCATGGCGAAACGCTGCTTGATGTCCATAATGATCTTACTCATTTCAGGCTCAATGGCATCAAGGTCTTTCTGTGCTTCGGCCAACAACTTCACCCTGCTCTCTGCCAGGCTCTTGTATCCTCGGCTTGTGTCAAGATCCAAGTGCCACTTCAGATTGTCACGACGCATGCGCTTGAAGCGGTAGTCGTTAACCTGTTCGATGATTTTGATGATTTCAGTCTTCTCCATAGTCGAGTATCTGTTTGAGTTCTTCTTCGTAGATAATGCGGATGTCGTACCCTTCTGCTCTGAGGGCCTCAATCTTCTTCACTTTTGCAGGGCCTGCACCTTGCCCCATCACGACTACGTTGGTTCGTTTCGTTATCGCTGTATCAACATCTGCGCCTAGTGCCTGCAGTAGTTTGCCCAACTCATTACGCTTGGGATAGGCAGCGAATGTGCCAGTGATGACCACCTTGGCGTGGAAGAACGGTGTGTCCTGGTTCTGTACCTGGTCATCAGCAATCGGTATCAGTGTGGCATGCTCGAATTTCTTGGCTGCAGCTGCAGCCCTGACTTCGTTCAGGCCGCCCTTGAAAGTGGTGGCCATGATTGCCCCCTGGCAGGCAAGGAAGACTCTGGCACATGCGTCGGCGTCATCGAGTGCGTCGTGATGGGCGCCCATGCTGATGCCGAACTGGGCGCAGCAGGCCGTGAGTGACAGCCCCGTCATCTCGAATGTGCAGTAGTTGTTGGCCGTGTCAATGCCGGTGAGGCCATAGTAGTCCATGCAACGTTGCATGATGTTGATGTCTGTTCCCCGGTTGTGGCATACTATGGGCAGTCCTCCAATGAACTGCGACAACTGCGGGAACAGCTGGGCGAAGGTTGGGGCCGATGCGACCATCTCAGGCGTGATGCCATGAATGTGGGTGTTGTTCTGGTCGCGGTTGTCCGGAATGGGATTGATCAGCGAGTAGAACTTCTGCTGAATGTTTCCATCAATCACTTTCACTAGCCCGATAGCGCAAGCACTGGTGAGTTCGGCTGTCATCGTCTCGAAGTCGATGGCCACAAAATTAAGTACCTTATCCATAGAAACCATATAATTGAGTGTACAAAGATACAAAGAATGGAGTGGCAAAGTTTTGGAATGACCAAACATTTCACAAAAAATCCGCAATTTTTTTTTGCGGATTGATGGGGGAGAGCGAGGTTTTGAGTGGGTGAGTTATTCAACATCAAGCCCCATCACGCTTTTTATAATCTTATTTTGAATTTCCTCAAATTTGTCTTTTTTTACAAAAGCATTCAACGGCTTTATATTAGTATCATTAAGTTCAAAATATGAGATAAAGTGCGTCACAACATAACTATCATGATCAAGTTTATCAGAACCTTTCAAATCAGAGTTGCTGATTTCTACTGTATATTCCGGGTGAAAGTTAGCCGAGGATATTAAGACCGCATAGAACATTGGTTCTGCGTCAAAAAGATCACTGGTTGATATAACTATTGCGGGGTGAGGTAGTAAACCGGATTCTTCTGGAAATTTCCAGTTAACAAATACAATCTGTCTCTGATTTACTCTACTACTTAAAGCCATTTCTCCATCGGTTTTATGGTATGACCAGACGTCGCACGAAGCAATGAGCGCAAGTCAATGTTTTCCGTACGGATTGTTTGTGATTGAGATTCAATAGTTTCATTCAGCAGTTGTGCCAATACCGCATCATTGTGTTCTATGCGACGCGACCTTACTTTTATCTTCCTTTTTGTATTCCGTTTGGAAATGTTTATTAATTCGGAAGTAGATAGCTCGGTCTGAGCCATGGTTGTAACGGAAGCGCTGAGATTGGTCGGCGATTGCGTTTCAAACATTCCAGGCATTGTGATTAACAGTGACGTGAAAACCCATGTTTTAACAGCAGTCTTTTCCATAATAGCAATGTTACTTGAAAGATTCATACAAATCACCAGAAGTCATCTTCTTGAAGAATGCACTCAAGTGTTCATGCGCATTGCAAATAATATCTTTGAAGACTTCGTTGTTGTTTACTGGAACAAGATTGTTGATTTGACTCTCAATAATAAAACCAATGTCTTTGGTTTTAGTCAGTTGAGCAGTGTTAAGAACCAACCTGAAAATACCTGCAGGAGTGATTAAACCCGTCCGAAGACCTAATTCCTTAAGGTCTTTCAGGAAATCAGCTTTGATATCGACATGAAACTTATCGCTCAAGAACTGCAAGATGTCACCTCGAGCCGCAAAATTGTATGGGAAGAAGTCTACATATTTTAAGTTGAGACCCAATTGCTTTTCATCGTTGAATTGATAAACAGACATAAAAGCATTAACAACTTTTATCACCTCTGCAAGAAAGTTACTCCATTCATAATTGCTGCCAACGAAATTCACGGACAATAGTCCGGGACCAAATTGGAACATCTGATTAGGGTTATCCTTGTGCAAACAGCGATAAACGGGTTTACCTAAAGCCATCATTATCGGCATGTTTGCGTCCGGAAGCAAGAATATTGGAGTATTATAAGTCTCTTTAAGACTTGAACATAATGCCCCCACTGCAATCTGGAATTTCTCAAGCTCAGCTTGAGAAGCAGATTGCCAAGTCAATTCCATGATGACTTCCAACAAAGGTGCATGTTCAAGTTTTGCCATAATCAGTTCTTTAACAAAATTATTGATGTTGTTATCGGTGGTTCACCTTGTCAGGATCCTCGTTTCAGTCTGCAAAGATAAGAACTATCTATCTATCATGTGTAAAAAATTAAGAATATTTTACACTTATATGCTCAAAACGCTAACTCAAAACCCATCATAGATGGAAGGTTTCTGTGGTGGCACATAGTCTGGCGACATACGCTCAAGAATCTTCTTATAGGCTTCTGTGAGATCGTTGCCGAACTCATTACGCCGAAACTCCTTATCTCTATAAAGATTGTCATATCCGCAGCGCAGCTTGCTGATGCCATGCTCGGCGATGTAGTTCAGTGCCGTGGTGGTGATGTGGTAATACAGCACATGCTCATAGTGGTAGAACTCCATGATCTCGCCGGTGACGGGGCTCTGGGCCACGCTGTCGGTCACATGGGTGGTCTTCAGGTCGTAAGGTTCAATCTCCAGCACTTTTCCGTCGCTCGTTTTGATGAGCAGCATGTAGCCGGTGGTGACAAAGCCCTGCAGCTTCAGCGACCACACGGTGTCGGTCGCCGTGGTGTCGCATTGCAGCATGAAGGAGGTCTTGTCACGTTTGTTCCACTCCACCTCGCCCACGTAGGCGAGACCGGCATACTTGCACCACGACGGCAGGGCGAAGCACAGCACCAACAATATATTAACGAGAAATCTGCACATAGAAACGATGGGTTTTAGATGTTGCAAAGGTAAGTCCTAATTTTGGACTACGCAAATATTGTGCCACAAGAAATCAGCCTGCTTCACAGCAAGCTGACCGTCAAACCATCACAACGATGGCACTCTTTTGATTTCTATGTGGTGGCAAAGGTAATACTTATTCCTGAATCACCAACAAAATATTTTAGATTTCAACAATTTATTAACATTGAGCAGAAAAAGCCTCCCGTGGGTGGGAGGCCGGTGAGTCAGGCCTTGTTGTGCTGAAAGGCGGTGGCGGCGAGGAAGATGCCGCCCACCACCGTTGCGCCCAGTTCCTCGAGGTAGTCAACCATGGTGGCGAAGCTCGTGCCCTTGGTGATCACGTCGTCGAAGATGACCACCTTGCGGCCATTGAAGAAACGGCGGTCGAACTTGAGGACTTGCACCTTGGAGATAGTCTTGCTCACCTTGTGCTCGTGGATAGCGAGGCGCTCACCCTCTACCTTGATGTGCTTGTAGGCGTTGGCCATCCGCGTCATGCGGCACACCTCGGCGGCAAATTGCTCGTAGCGCATCTGTGTTCTCTCCTCGGTGCTTGCAGGTATGCAGACGAAGGTGCAGTTCTCGAGGTCGGGCATCGACTCGTCGAGTGTCGTGCTGACCCATCGGGCGACTTCACTTGAAGTGGCGGTGTCGCCGTCCTTGAATTTCCACACCTTTTTGCGGATGCCCCAAGCCTTGCCATCGGCCTGCACGGTGGTGGGGATGTAGGTGTAGCGAGCTACCATGAAGATGTTGTTGTTGTTCTCGAAAGAGGAAGTGTTTGAAATGTGTATCATAACATAGAAATTTTGAGAGTGAATAAATTTTTTTATTTACACAGCATTGTCACGAGCCGAAAGCGCGAAGCCGGCAAGGTTTTCTGGGCTAAATACTACCCGCAGGGGTGGAGATTTCGGCCGAAACAGCGCCTGACCTTGCAAGGCCAAAGCCAGGCCGTAGCTTTGCGGTGTAAAGAAAAAAGTGACTCTAAAAATTTGTTATGGCACACATCAGGCACGACGCGAGGGCAACGCTACATTAGGCAGCACGCCACACCTCCCGCCACATCAGGCGGCACGGCACAGGTCACGCAGGGAGTGGAAATCAAGGCGACACCACCAAGCCCGATGGGCGGCCGACACGAATGCCCAGCCTCCGAGAATCGCCCCGTCGGCAGTACCAGAGGAGAGAGCAGCGCACGGCAATGCCGCAGGGTGTGCGACGCTGATGGGCGACTACATGCCAAGGTCAAGGGGTGAGCGCGAGAGGGGAGCAAGACCCCAAGATGCAAGTCTGTGAGGCAGCCGTTCAATGCCGCATGGTGGCACGACGACGCGCCAAGGGGCGAGCCACGATGGTTGCCGCGAGGAACAGCAACAGTGGTGAGCGGCACCGCCGCACAACAATGCCACCGCCCCCATCCACAGGAGGCTTGTGCGAAAAACAGTAGCGATGACCGTCACGGCCACCGCCACCCATCAGTTACTATATAATCGTTGAAATTAAAATATTTATGAGGATTGCATAACTACCTGCGTGGGTTGTCGCGCATGCGCTGGTAGCGTTGCCACGTGCGGTCGAAGCCCCGCTCACCATCCATCACCATGAACGACTCAATGCCGTCGGCAAGGCGGCTGTTGAGCTCGTTGATGGCTGCCGTCTGCTGCTCCATGGAGGCTGCCACCAGCTGCATCGAGCGATCCTCACGTGCTGCGGTGCGTTGCTGGGCGGCGGTCATGTCGCCCAGTATCGCACCCTGGCCCAGGGCGCGGCTCACATCCTCGCTGGTGAGCGAGCCTACGGTGTTGTTGCGCTGTGCTTGGTCTATCAGACGGAGCACCGGCAGCAGCTCCGGGTTCGCTACCGCCTGGTGGTTGGCGACAAACTCGTTGGCATGCACCACGCCCACCTCGCGGTGGCTGTTGCCGTCGCGACCCGTGAAGCCACCCTCGTAGTAGCCCATTTGCTGCACCTGGTGCTGCTTGCGGATGGTGGCAATCTGCATGGCACCGGCTGCAAGAGCCATGCTTGCCGCGACAGGAGCAATGATATAGCCTATCGCCGGAATCTTGGCTGCACTGGCATAAGCATTAATCGCAGCCATTGCTGTCGATGACACGGCTTGCGCCATCTCCATCGCCATAGCACGCCGGTCATACTTGGTCTTGATAGCAGCGACATCTTTCTGCTTCTGTTCCTCCAGTTTCTTACGTTTTTTCTCATTGTTGCCAGCAGCTTCGATTTGCGCATCATAACTCTTTTCAACTTTCTTGACTTCGAGGTCACGGCTGGCGTTGGCATAGTCGGTGTAGGACTTGATGCCCGCGTTCATCACCGCGAAGGCTGCCGCCGCCATGTCGCCGATAGACTTCAGCTTCTCGGGCAGCGTGGAGCCCAGGTTCTCAAAAGCCGATTTCCAAGTCTCGACCAGCGTGTTGACCATGGTCGCCCACTCGTTGCCCTGTCCGCTGATGAGCTGCACGATCTTGTTGTGGTAGTTCTGCACGATCTGCCACTTTCGGCTCTCGTAGTCTTCTTGGCCAATCAGCCCCTGGTTGTGGGCATCCTCAAGCGCTTTGAGTTGTTTGTCATAGTCATCCTTGGCATCGGTGAAGTCCTGGTTGGGTGCTTTCGTGCCGGTCTTGGAGTTCACCTCGTCACGGTACTTGCGACGGATGGCAGCCTTGGCTTCCTCGGCTTCCTTCTCCTTGATGATTCCTTGCTTGTGCAGCTCATCGACAACAGCCAGCTCGGCATTCATGCGGTTGATAGCTCCCTGTTGAGAGTAGATATATAGCCAAGCAGCAAGGTCTTCCTCCTGTTGCTTGCGCTGTCGCAGTTCCTCCTCTTTGACAGCCTTGTCAAGAGCCTTCTCGGCATCGAGCCACTCTTTGGAACCCTCCTTGTGGATTTTCAGCACCTCTTGCAGGTAGTCAATTTCAAGCTTCGCACGGCGGTCATTCAGCCACCTCTGATTATGGAATGCTTCTTTATTGTCGGGGTTGTAGAACTCCATCTCGGCATCGAGCTTAGCCTGGTCGCGACGTTGCTGAGCAGCGGTGATTTGTATTTGAGTCATCTGTTGCTCATGCTTCGTTTTAGCTTGTTCAAGTTTCTGGTCATCCTTGGCATAGTCATCGCTCTCGGCTTTACCAAAAGCCTCATAGGTGTCAAGGCGCGAGTTCCAGAACTCCTCTTCGATTTTAGCCATGCGATCAAGGTATTCATAATAACCGAGTTCACCAGACTTATACAACTGTAGTGCCTCAGTCTCGGCCTTGGCACGGTCTTCGACAGTATCTTTGAGGGCTTGCTGATATTCTTGTTTTGCCACACGGTCGGCAAGCCGTTTGACTTTTGCAGCATCCTGCTCCTTCTTGCGTTGAGCGGCACGAGCCTCGCGCTCCTTCTTCTTGCGTTCCGCTTCTGCTTTTTTCTCCGCTTTCTCATCAGGAGGCGTGAATGTAGATCCGCCACCACCGCCATGGGAACCACCAGAACCACCGCTACCTGACCCGCCAGAACCACCAGTAGGTGCGATGTTGCTTCTTGGCGAGGCAGGGCGGCCAGTGTCTTGCCTATACCAGTCTTTTCCATACTCATCCTTTAGAGCCTGCATGGCAGCATTGGTATATTTCAGCTTATTGTTAACACGATCAAGGCGTGACTCAAGCCCTCTTAAAGTAGCCGCATTGCTGGTTTGTATAGAAGCGATAGGAGGGGGAGTGCTGCTCTGTGTGGTGGAATAGTTGTAAGGGTTCTTGGCGATTTGAGCATTTTGTTCACGTTGGCGAGCTTTCTCATCCTCGATTTCCTTCTCGATCTCCTTCTTCTCCATCACATAGCCGGCACGCTCTTTGCCAAGTTCTTTGAACTTCTCTTTGGCTCCTTCCACCTCATAAAGGCGAATAAGGCTATTGATGTAGTCATCAAGAGCCTGTTTGGAAGAACTGAATGCGCGTGTAGTAGCGTCAATCTTTCCATTAAAGCCAGGGATGGTTTTGTTCAGTTTGTCAACCGCTGCCTTTTGATTCTTGTAGGACTGCGAAGTATCATTTGCTGCCGCAATGAGAATTTCGAGTTCAGTCTGCTCATCAACAATTTTCTTGCGGGCTTGGTCACGTACATCATTCAGTGCTTCCTCAGCCGCCTTAGCCTCGGTAAGACCTCTGTTGTGGTCAATAATCAGACCAATGACAACGCCAAGTGCTGCTATAACTGCGCCCCATGGATTGGCGGCAATGACTGCCCACAATCTTTTAAAGCTAGCGACAAGCACATTATTCCAGAAAACTTTGAGTTGGTCAGCGATAACGGCAGCGTTTACATAAGCGGTGTAAACGCCGATTGCAGTAGCCGTAGAAATAATAGTACCTGCATATTCACTGATAAATGAGATTGTCGCAGAGAGTACACGCATCATGGCGCTTGTGCCTGTGATGGCGTACTTCATGGCCGGAGCCAGTTTCTCGCCCAGCTCCACCGCCATCTCGTGGAAGCCTTTCTTGGCTTTATCGAGTTGGGCCTGGACAGTGTTGTTCTGGATATTATACTCTTTTGTAACCGACGTGCCCTCTTTGAAAGCCACGTTGGCTGCCTGTTGCTGCTGCTTCACCATGTCGATGTTGCCGGCGAGAGCGGCGATAACCCGCGAGGCACGCTCTCCATCAGCACCCATCGCGTCAAACACCGGAGCCAACACACTGATGTCGCCCATCTCATGCAGACGAGAGAGCAGCATCAGCAACGCCTCGTTGGTGTCCTCTTTCAGCACCTTACTGAATGCTTGCAGGTCCATGCCTGTCGCCTTGGCGATCTTGGCAGGATCCTGGAACAGTTTCATGATCAGTTGCGACAGAGCCGTCGCGCTCATCTCCACCGCCTGACCTTGCGAGTCGAGCACGGCAGCGAAGCCCATGATCTGTGGTATCGTCATATTAGCCTGCTTGCCCACGCCGGCGAGACGTTGAGAGAAGTCAGTCAAGTAGGGAGCCGAAGCTGTGCAGTTCTGCGACAGCACATTGATGACCGAGCCCACCGAGAGCAGCGACTGCTCCACGCCCAGCCGCTGTTTGTCGCCGAAGATGTCGGTCAGCTTGGAGAGCGTTAGCGTAGCCCCCTCACCCAGATCATCCAGGGCCACATTGATTTGGTCGGCAGCCTTGACGAAGCCCAGCACATCCTCTTGGCTCTGCAAGCCCAGCCTGCCCGCCTCCTGTGCCAGTTTGTTCAAGTCCTCGCGGCTTGTGCGAGTGTCCATGCCCTTGAACGCCTCGTTGAGCTTGCCCACTTCGTCTGTAGTCATGCCGGTGAACTTACGCACATTAGCCATCTCGGCTTCCATGTCGGCATAGGCCTGCACCGCTTGGCGTGCTGTGAACACCAAGCCCGTGAAGGCTGCGGCGGCACTGGCGATGCTCATGCCCCACTCATTGACCTTGCGGTTGATGCGCGACAGCAGCCCTTCATGTTCCCGAAGCTCAGCATCGACGGCACGGATTTCGGCCTTGACACGCTTGATGGCTTCGACATGAGCTTTCCACGCTTTCGAGCCACGCTCCATGTGGTCAAGGTCTTGTTTCAGCTGCTTGAGTGTGAAGCGCAGTTCCTTTGGCGAGGCTTCGTTAAGTTTCGCCAGTGCCGCTTGGCACCGTGCCGATGCCGTGCGGGCGTTGTCCAGTTGGCGCGAGACCTTGTTGATTTCCTTTTGGACACTTGCGAGCCCTTTCTGGTCGCCGGCAGCCTCGAATTGCTTTTTTTTAGCTATGAGGCTGTCCATCTTATTCTCCAGCTCGGCAATCTTGCGTCCGGCAGGTTGGTTGTTCACGTCAACGCTGACCGTTGCTTGTGTAGATATATCAGGCATAAAACTTGTTTTTGTGCAAAATTAAATCTAACTCACGGCACATAAAAAGACCTTTTGTGTGCCTGTTCCGCTCTCTCCGCAGGAGGTTCCATTCGTGGGTCGTAGTAGTCTCTGATACAGGCTGAACAGGCTGTTTTAGATACGACCCACGAGGGGTAAAAGCGAATCCTTTCGCTACTACAGCGAGCAAAACCCTTAGCAAATAGGGTGTTGCGAGCGGCCGATGACCGCATTCTTGCGGTCAGAACGAAAGTTCTGCCCCCACTGCCCTACGCCTCCGAGCCACTTACCCCCATTGAGCCAGCGGAATATGCCAGCGGTCACTCGCCCCGCGCGTGCGGGCACGGCTGCGAGGTCACGCCGGTCACTTACCACCCATCAGAACGATGAAGTTACATTGATAGAGTGCGTTGACTGCGGGAACTTCTCCACGCCGATGCACAGCGTGTCGAAGGCATCGCTGCCGTCGGTGCGAGCCTCCAGCTTATCCTCCTCGGTCTCGGCGAGTTTCTCGCCTCGTTTGTCCTTGCCTCCGTTATAGACACCTGCAGTCTGCACCGACACGAGCAGGTCTTCGTTGTTCTCCCGGTTGAACATCGGTCGCAGTCGTGCGTGACCCGCGAGCATGCGGTTGATGAGCAGCTGCTTCTCGATGTGGTGCATGGGCCTTCCCAGATACACATCACGCACCCTCCACCCACGTTTTTTAAACTCGTTGATGATGACCCAGCGGAAGTCTTCCTGGTTCACGGCATAGTTAGAGCCGATGGCAGTGGAGTCGTAGTAGAACACCACCTCGCGCCGCTTGTGGTGGCGGTAGTACTGACAGAAGTCGTCAATCAGTTCGGGCAGTTTGCGCTCGAATTTGACGAAAAATGACTTGAGGATAAGCAGCTGCGTCTTGCGAGGCTGCCCCACCACCAGCCAGTTGATATTGGCGTTGTAGTCAAACGCAATGCACAGCGGTTGGTTGCGGTCCACATCAGCATCAGCCAGTGAGGAAGGCTCCTTAATCTTGTCGAACTGGTACTCAAGGTTATCAAGGTAGGAGAAGTTGGTGGCACTGTACTTGTTATTCTCGGTCATCGAGGAGTAGAAGCCGTCGCGCTGAATGCCGATGCGCTTGCACAGCACCGAGGTCTGGAACGTGAGCGGTGGCAGGTCACGCTTCAGCTGGTTGATGAACGCCTCGCCCAGCACCTGCATGTTGTAGATGGTGGATGCCTCACGGTAGTAGGTGGCCACCGAGCGCATACGGCACAGGTCACGGTTGAGCGTGCGCAGCTGTGAGCGCAGCCATGCAGGCACCTCGTGTCCCTTGGCCGTGATCGCAGCTATCTTCTGTTCGAGGCGCCACACCTCATAGACGGTGCCTTGGATCAGCTTAATCAGTTCGGGGTCGCACTTGTGTTCATACTCCAGGAACCAAGAGCCTTTCTTGGTTACCGGCATATCACTGGTGATAAGCATGCCGTGATGGAAGTAGTGCTTGCCGAAGTACTGGCGGTTGCCGCGGTTGGCCGGCAACGTCTCATCTTTCAGCTGCTCGAAGTCAATAAACTTGGCTTCATCGATGTCGAGCGCGTCGTAAGACTGAGAGTTCGATGTGCCGCTTCGGTCCTGGGATATGATGAAGCCAATGCTGCCGTTGTAGAACGACAGCACATTCTCATAGTTCTCAGGACGGAAGATAGGCTCCGGCCAATGCCACGCCTTAGGCG
>Ga0256406_1001931_pt1 | contig 31485 bp, 59 predicted proteins | sample RumenRJG_03DNA_FD_185986 | JGI IMG/M metagenome (GOLD analysis project Ga0256406, IMG submission 185986) | Bovine rumen microbial communities from Lethbridge, Alberta, Canada - RJG_03 | ecosystem: Host-associated > Mammals > Digestive system > Stomach > Rumen | place: Canada: Alberta | collected... | reverse complement strand
TATTTTTAGAAATAAAACCCATTCGCTACACCTCATTCAAATTTGAACCCTAATTTGTCAGCTTGTTCTTTCGTTATAGTTATATTCATTGTGGATGGGATAAATGCCACTTGTTCCATGATTAACTTATGCAATTGAGCAAGCTCATCAGTAGCTAATTTTGTTTCATGTTTCAAACGCTCATTCTCATATACTATTCTTTGATAATCTTTCATAACTTCGACAGCAACCTTTAGAGCCTCTACGTCAACATAGTCTCCTGCACCGAGGTCTATTCCATCTTCCTGAATATCTTTAATGGCTTCTTCTATAGTCATTCAATCACCGTATCCTTCAATAAACACGCTCATGTTGCCGTTGCGTTCTTCGACTCTGCCATAAGCCCAACACTCGTAACCTATCATTGCAAGCTCACCTTTTCTTAAAGGCTCTGCAAGAACCACTGATTTTGCCCTTACTCTTTTTACAGGTATTTTTCGGCTCATTGCACCATCTCTTGCTAATGTGCATACTATTGGTTTGGTTCGCCCACATGATATTCTTTTTTGCGTGTAGAATTTAGTTGTGTCTTTACGAATTAGAACTCTCTCAAATCGAGGAACTAAAAACCAACTCTCCATTTTTATTTCACCTCACATAAAACCAGTTTTAATCATTCGTCACTTCCAAAAATTCTATTTGCTTCATCTTTCAGAAACATTGAAATCCAAAATGAACGCTCTGAGCTTACACAAGCGTCGATTAAGGTCTTTATGGTTGGTTCAATAGACTTTAGCGCATCTATACTAACCAGACTACTATCGCCTTTCTCGATAGCTAATCTGATTTCTTCTATTGCTTTGTCCACTGTCATACCTTGATAATAAAAAGGAACAGAAGGCTGTACTCGAAATCTCGGTTCACAGCAGCATTCCTGCGGTTTTGTCGGTGCTTTGTCTACCTCTGCTTCGAGATTAGATTCTTCCCAACGTTCAAGCATACTCTTTTCGATTGATCCCATTTAATTCACCTCACATAAAACCGATTTTCTATTGCCAATTTAGGTCTACTTTTTGGCTATTCTACGTTAGTGATTTTTCATATTTGTGCAGCTCTCTCATCTCTAACTTGCTTGGAAGAAAGTCTCGGCAGAAATATGCACTACCAAACGGTGTGCCTTTAGTGGGAGACTGCATATTGCCATTAGTATGAAAGTCTATCCGCACATCAAAACACAACATTTGAATTTCGTTTTGAAAAATCTGAAATCGTTTCTTCCCCTGTATGCTATTCGCAGGAAGTAGCAGAGCAAACGGCTTGCCAAGTTCATAGGCTCTCTGTAACACTTCGTCCTTCTTACTAAAAGGCGGATTGCTTATCATTATATCCCACTGTTCTGGTTCATAACTGAAAAAGTCACGACCTTCAGAAAGTGAACTTCTGACTACTTGATACCCTTTTTGCTTGAGTGTCTGATAAAAAGCACTCCACTCCTCGTCAAACGGACACCAAATTATCTTGTCTTTGGGAATAAATTCAAGCAGAGGATCAACGGCATAGTATGGCGTGTAACATTCGTCACCATCTGCTGATGTGTTGGATTTAAGAACACCTTTATTTAAAGGCATCAATCTTCACTCCTATCTTCGTAATCAATATTATAATAAATAGTACATGAGGCTCCTATTCGTCCCTTAAAATATTTTTTTATCTTCTTCCTCTTGACGTAAAATTGATATAATATCATCTACCAATTCTTCTATTTCGACATCTGCACGAACGTTAAAATCATACATATAGTTAATTATTTCTTCACGTTTCTTGGGAGTTATTTGCGCTTCTGTTGTTGGTTTTAATTTCATAAATTACCCATTCCTTTCTAATAATTCTTTATTATCGAATATGTTTCCTATAATCTATAAAATAAATCCTACACCTAAATCAATTATATGAACTCAATCGCTTAATTTAGCTTGTGTATTTATTTTTTTTGTGTCTTTAGGAATTGTATAATAAAAGGCATATTCAATGTATTCCTACTCCACATATGCCTTCGTCATCAAATACCACAGCTAAGTCTGTAACATCAATTACGCCCTCAATAAAGTGTTGGGCATTGAAATGAACCGATATGCTATGCGGATAAATTGCTGCCTTTATAGGCTTCTTGCAGTCGTTCTCTCCCATAGTGCAGCCTATCACTTTGCCTTTGCATATAATAGGAGTCTTATCAGGTATCACACAAGCGTCCAAAAACTCCTGTTCACTCATTCTTGCCATAGTTCACAATCCTTTCTTTGATGAAAGTTTTCTTTTATGTGGTTAGGTATGCACTCCACTGTTCTGCCATAGCTTGTGCGATACCTTCAAATGTTTTTGAGCGATTTCTTGCTCTGTCTTTTGTAAACATACCCCTATGCTTATCTCCATGTTTGTGAGAATATGATCCGCTTGGACACCATGTCGCTATTGGCTCAACTTCATTTGTTGGTTGTAGCGTCGGCAAACCTTTAAGCCACAAGCAAGTTTTCTTGGTAAATGGATGCCCAAATTGATAAGGTTGAATTGTCTGAGTGTATTTTGGCAATTCAAACACTTTAGATGGGATAGGATTTTCAACCGCTATGTGTTCACAGTCGGCATTTAAGAATTTCATAAAGAACGCTTTTGCCTCTAATCCTTGTTGGTATCGCTCTTGATTAAGCTCATGCCCCTTCCATAAATGTCTTGCACCAGCATTGGTGAGATATGTGCAAGGTGGATGTGCTATTATCAAGTCCCACTTGTCAACAGTATGAGTCACACCGTCCATCGTGGTGAACACACACACACTCTCTAACAGCGGCAAAACGTCACCAAGAACGTGCCACTGAGGATGTCCTCCACTCGGTTCAATGATGTCACAGCTATATGCTTCGTGACCTAATTGCCTAAAGGCGGAACATACTCGCTGCGATTCTTCACAGGCTACTAATACTTTAAGCATTTGATTACTCCTTATCGTTAATTTGTTACTCTGTCACCACATAAAAGTAAAGTTCTATGTTACTCATTAGGTGAGTTCCATAATGGCGTACAGCAATTCATAGCTGCTGTCAACGGATTAGTTTGCTTAAATGAAAACAGGCTGTCTTTATAATCATCTTTTGATGTGAGTTCAGCCATCGTGTCTTTACCACAAACGGGGCAAAGTATACGCTTATCTGTATGATACGACATAGAAAGCTCTATAGTAGTGACATCTGAATACTCATATTCAAGCTCACTGTTGCAGTTCTTGCATTTTGTGTAATATGTTTCTTTTGTGTTATCTCTTAAAACTTTAATCATTTTTATTTCACCTCAAAATTATATTCAACCTTATCCCCGTTCCACCAATCATACCAGCGAAGAACTCCAAACAGATATAGGGCATCTTCGCTAAGATTGGCGGACTCAAAAGAAACTTCAAAGTCCTTTGAGCTTGACAGAAACAATGTCTTGCTCTGATCTCTTTCTGTATCAGCTTCATTCTCAAATGGAGCAATGACTTCATCAAGTTTGACATCATCAAACACATAGTCAACCGTTCCGTCCTTGTTGTAGAGAACACCTTTGATAATGCCGTTTAATTCAAAGCCCACAACATCACCTCACTCTTTAGGTTTACGGTCATAATACTCTTTGAACGCCTTTAATACAAGACAATCCTTACAGGCATCATTGCCCTCATAACAGAAGTCGTTCAAGACTGGACAGAAATTTGTCTCATTCTGCTCTGCCGTTCTATCGTCCCACCAGTTGTGTTCCCATTCGTCCATAACTCACCTCATAAAAGAACCGTTTAATCTTTGTACATTTCAATGTCTGAGGTTGAAAAGTCGATTGGAGTTATTGTATCAGCTTCTCGACCATCGGCACACTTTTTGTTCATAAATCTGCAAGTAAAGTAGCCGTGTACTTTGTTTTCAAAATCGCATATCCAACCAAACTCCTCACAGCCCTTGCATTTTTCTCTCCTATTACAAGAGTCTGTCCCCTTTTCAGCCCTCAAAAGCCTAATTCTCCAAGAAGTTAATTCACTTATGATACTATCAAGCTCGTCAGGTGTAACGTCTGCAACCTTCATCTTCTTCATTTTAATGTTATCGTGTTTCGGATATGAACAGGCGATGTCGCCATTTTCATTCTTGACAAATTTCTCTTTGCGCTCTACATTAATTTCGCCCTCGTGGTAGTTCTTGATAAAACAACCGCCAGTGTCATTATAGGTGATTATCATTACTTTCTTTGACATTTTTATTCCTCCTTGATATACTAATAAGAGAGGCTTTCTCTTACCTCTCTTATTATATCACGTCTATTTCGTTTTGTCAATACCTTTTCAAAAAAATATTTCACCATATTGTTATTTTATGCTCACAACACGGACAAGCAACATATGTATGTAAATATGATTGTACAGGCAGAGGTGGCGGAAATCTTAAAAGGTCGCCATAACTACAACACGGATTATAAAAGCTTGAATTATATGCCAACAACTGCTGTCCATAGAACTTATTTTCTATAACCTCTTGCTCAATATCGTTTTCAGTGTATTCAAATACAGCTTTGCAAACAGGACAAGTTTCTTCTATAATTTCTTCACAAGTGTAGTCATATATTTCAGTTATGCCTTGTTTAACTATCTTCATTTACTCACCTCTATATACAGTAGTTCTATCCTTTTCTTCTTTTAGCGGACACCAAAACGGTCTGTATATAGAAGTTCTACCTTCGGCATCAGCTTTGCATTTATCGTTTTCACCATCGCGGCACGGACAATTATAACAATATTCTGGTAGCTCCGATATAGAGGTTATCACGATTTTAGCCTTATGCGGTTTAATCTCTCTTGTTTTTGACATCGGTGGTCTTTCATTTGGTTTTGGTATATTCATATTATCCCCCCAGTTTGGTGTAAAATTCGGACACATATCGCCAATATATACTGAAAACGCACAGTAATTTAAGTCCTTATTAAACAATTTACAGGTGTTGCACATAGATACATTCATAGATTATCACCTCGCATAAAAGATTTATTCATTTCCATACTTGATATTTGTTAGGTGGCTTATTACAGTAATCACAAACATCACCATCATTATAAGTGCCGCATTGGCAACAACGCCAGTAATTATTGCCCCACCATAATGGTTTACTCCCTATAAAATAGGATATACACATCTCATTCACATTCCAATTAAGGTTATTAATCATCTCGATTGTGTTGTTTGTAATGCAGAATTGAGCTAATTCTTTGTTGGTAAACATAACTCACCTCGCATAAAAGACACATTTCAAGCGTAAATACAGGGTATGCCATATCTAACTGCACATTCATGTTCTATAATGCAACCCCTATAGTACTCCCAATCCTTACAGAAATATGCTATATCAGCCTCACCAAGAAGTTTAATGGCTTCTCCAAGATACCAGAGGGGCTTGGCATCATGCGGAGCATCTCTGAAGAATGAGTCCAGAATTTCTACTTCTCCTATTGTCGCTTCTGCTTTAATTCTTGCAACCTCTCTTTCCTTTTCAATCTCGTCGTTTGTCTTGTCTCTCATTGGCTGACTTATAAATAACTTTTTCATTTTACTCATTTTCCTTTCATAATAAATCTCGACTTGTGAAAATATAGTAGGGAATTTCTTATCCTTACTATATTATATCACAACCGATTTGATTTGTCAATACCTTTTTGAAAAAAATTTTTGCACACAAAAGATTTATCTCGTGTTGTTTTTTATAGCCTGTTTTTGCCTATTTTACGTTGTTTCAAATTTGATAAAATTCGCCTTTTATTTGTTCCAGTCTATCTTCTGTTCTACCACTTCTTCACTCTGGCATATGATATTTTTTGCCTTCTTCTTTGTAGCTTTCGCCTTCCTCAATCATGGTGTACTCCATACACTCCATAGCATCAAGCAATGCGTCTTTTAACTGTTCTGTAATGAGGTATTTGTTAAGATAATAAAATTCCTTTAACAGTTCCCAATGGTCTTTATGGCTGTCCCATCTCAAATGCTTACTCATTTTATTTCCTCCCATTTAATAAAACTCAACTTTCATTTGGTTGGAGACAGGGGTTTCAATCCTCTGCCCTCAACAATATCAGATATTGTATCATTATCCATTGTTATGCGAAAATATTCTTCGCTGCTACAGAGTTTAATCTGCCTATCCATGAAGGCTGTAGCATCTTCATAGCCTTTAATATAAGCTTGACACTCTTTCTTTGAATATCCGTATTTTTCGTGAAGCCAACGGCATATTGTCTGTGTTGCATGAGCTTGTAAACTACTATCCATACATCCTCCTCAATCAAACAACCGTTTTCTAATGGCACACTCCTGAAATATTCTATCTTTCATTTTTTTATAATCGCTTAATAAAGATGGGCTTTTAGGATTATAACAATCTTCTGAATTTGCTGCATATTCTATAATCTTAAAGGCGTGTCGCTTGAGTTTGTAGACATCTCCATTTATATCCGCACATCGCCTAACCCATCTTTGTGACAAATCTGACTTTTTAACTATAACACGCTCATCAAAATAGCAAATATTTCTCTTTTTAGAATCTAATGCTAATATTATTCTAAAGTTGCCATCTTGATCTGTGCCTTCTATCCAGTCTGTTTTGCCATTTTTGAATACTGGTATATATTTATTGTCTACATAAAGTTTTGGGAAATGACTTCCATTCCATGAAAAGCAACGACTTTGATTAACCGAAACAACTGGATTAATTTTACAATAAAACCAAATATCATTTTCGTTGTTCATTTATTATCCTCCTTTATTTCATCCTGTAACCATTTATGATATGCGTCCCAATCAATATCTCGTTTTGCTATCCATTCTTTACAGGGCGCTTCTGAACCATTGCACTCGTTTTCGGTATCATTGTTTTCCCAATAACAATAGCAATTATCACATTCGTCACAAATATCACGCTGTTTATTCACCATCAAATCACCCCACTTATTTCTAATTTGTTGCCTTGTGAAGTCAGAACAATGCACAGCCCTGTCTCTTGAAGTCAGCAACCGTGTTATCCCAATCTTCATTACTCATACCGTTCAACTCTTTAAGATGCTTCTTGCAATAAATCTTATTAGTGCTTCTACCGAGAAGTTTCAAATTCATTGCGAGCACATCATTCTGCCTTACGTTTCTGCCGCACACTTCACAAGTTTTGTTGAAGTATTGCAAAGCCGTATCGTAGTTGTCGAGTCCTTTGTGTTCCATAAACTCTGTCACGACTTCTTCTGTCGGTTCTGATGGCAAATAGCTTGCATTCCACATTGCTTTAGTAAATTCGTCAATCGTACACTTTTTAGCAATCCAACCATCATTCCTTACAAAAAAATCTTTCAATATTTTTCTCCAACGATTGTAAGCGTATTCATACCAATATTTATCCAATACCCAAGAGTATTTAGTAGCATAAGGACAAACAACTGAACATCCTACTCTCGAATATCCCTTCCGATATTTGGGATTGATTTCAAGATTATATTTTAATATATATAGCCATACATCAAAGTCACTCCACTTTCTTATAGGCAGACAACTAAACCAATTTTTATCGCCCCATTTCGGATCATGTTCTATATACTGTCTACTGCTACGTTTAGAAGATTCACTGTTTCTTATTCCCATAAACATAATACATTCATTCACATTATTGTCGATTAAATATTTATCGCCTTGAGCCTCTTTAAAAATTCCGCAACAAGCTCGTTGAAGCCGAGATGGGATAAAATTATTATCTTTAATCCATTTATAAAATCCTATTTTCGGATTAGTTATTATCCAGTTTTTATGTTTTTTTACCATTCTGTAAGTATCAGCAGAATCAATAGATGTATTATTAAAAACAATATTTACGTCTGGAATTACGTTACAAACCAAATCAAGAACTACGCAGCTATCTTTTCCAGTCGATGTCATCACATATTTATCAAATGAAGAATATTGTTGTGCGATATTAGTGATTACCAAAATAGCTTCATATTTTAGCTCCCAAATATGATTGTCAAGTCTTTCTACTGTTTGTTCCCAAGTCTCAAAGTCAATATCGGAAAGGTTTATTTTATGCTTGTATGGCGTAATCTCAATGCTTAAATCATCAAGAACTTTATACTTGTAAAGCTTGTGTAGTTCTCCATCATTAGTAAATCCACATATGAAGTGGTTTTCAAGCCAATACTTACCTTCCTCTATCGGCAGAGGATAGCCTAAATCGTTCCACATTTGAATCATCTCTTTAAAGATGGGTTGCATTATCATTCTCCTTTCACTGGGAAATGCCTATTCTACGTTACTAAATTGGCAATAAAATCAAACTTCTATTGCTTTTTCAATACAAATATGACGTTGTTTATAATAATATTTGTAAACCCACCGCAGTGTGCCATCTTTATCCACAAAGGTGTTATTATAAAACTCCGTAGCATCAACTGCATATATTATATCCGCGTTTTTGTCAACATTTAAAAGTACCACATCATTCTCTTTATACGAGATTATCTGCTCTTTAACTTCGTTCCAATGCTGACAAAGCCATATAATGCCCTTATTTGGCTCAAAGTCAGAACAAGTATTCGTTTGTCGCTGACCGCAATCATACGATAAAAATGTTTTCTTGGCAAAACGCAAATGTTTATGATCTAATCGCTTGCAGGTGCTTTTGACATTATCCACATCTGCGTCAGCTTTGAAATACTTACATTGACCGCATTCCAGCCTTATCCATTCATCATTTGTTGTAAACATATCCACCACAACCAGCCAGAGCGTTTCTTATGGGCGATAAGTATGTTACCGCCCAAACTGAATACGCTGCCGAGAATTGAAAGTATTAAGACTATCATCTCTTAATTAACCAGTAGAATATAACAGCAAAAATTATGATAAGGGCAAAACTAATCCATGTGGGGCTTAATACCCAGAGCCAAGACCATCTGATTTTGCCCAAGAGTTTGAGAATAATAAATGCTATCTGCAAAACACCTACAAATCCGATGCCCTTGCCACCACCAGAGCTGTTTGAGTTTGAATTATCAGCCATTACTTATCCTCCTTAATCATTTCCTTTGCCATCTTCTGAGCCTGTTCCTCAAAAGCGATCTCCTTTGCTCTCTTACGGAGAAGATAACGCTCGTGTCTTGCCTTCTTGCGCTCAACGTGCCAGTCATCGTGAGCTACCTTTTCTTCTACAGTGTCAAATACCTTACCACAATAGTAGCAAGTCCTCATCCATAAATCAGCATCCTTATTTACCTTAACTGCTTTCTTATATCTCTTTTCAAACTCTCCGCCACATACCGCATTTGCAAGAGCTTCGAGTACACCCTGCCTCTCGTCATAGTCTGCCTTATCGCAAGTTGCAGAACCCTTAACGGTAGTGACCTTATCAAAAACATTGCCACTAAGCAACTCGATATTTGTTGTCATTGTCGGGATAGTGCCGTTGCAACTCTTATCCACTCTCGTTCCTTCTGTCACATAAAATGTAAATTTCATTGAATTTTTACCTCCATTTTTTGCCGATATACCGTCGTTTGAAAATGCACTCAAACACGCTTTTAGCTTATTTATAGAATTTTCATAAGAAATACCAGTTATATGCGATATTAACTCTGCTATAGCCATTAACTCCTCATTGAATTTTTCTTCAAGCCCCCTTGAATTTGTAGGAAGAATTAAACTCAAATCCAAATAAGGTGCAGATGTAAAACTCACGCTTTCATCTCTTGGCTTTAGTGTTGCTATACCACCGAATGCACATTCTCTGACAAGTTTATATTTTATAATTCCGTTCTCAGTGTGTTTGTAGACACCGTCACCACACACCATAGTAGAACCTACTGGGAATAGGTCTGAAAACTCACAGATTGTGTATGAATTGTTCCCAAAATTTTTTTTGCTCTGATAAGAATACAACTCTCCGTCAACAATTTTATAACAAGTATTATCTTTGTAAGTATCCCAAAAACTTGACCAATCAGAAGCTATTGTCCCTTCATCATCAACTGGTATTGTGTTCGCGATTATTTCAGCGCTATCTCGTGTAGGCGCATGAACCACACAAGTCAGCTTCTTCTCTTTGATTTCAGCAAGCGTAGGGACTAATGGTTCAAGCTTTTCTTCTGAGAACCAAATTCCATATCCTCCTGTTATGAGGTGGCAAAAATAAGTATCATCAGAACTGTCGCATTCTTCAATTACAAATTGTTTGCCTCGATATTCTTCGCAAAAATCAAATTCGTTTTTTACTTTCACTTTGTCTCCGACTTTATACTTCACTTAAAACACTCCTTCTATCATATTTGAGGAAAGGAACAGAGCCGAGGTTATCAGCTCTGTCCTAACCTCTGTACCTATTATAACACATCAGTTTGTGTTTGTCAAGAGGTTTTTGAAAATTTTTCTGAAAAGTTGTCTCTAATCTCATATAATATACTGGTGTTAATTATATCTGAAATAACAGTCAACTTTTTATAACACATTTGTTCTCACTCCTTTATGAAATATAACCGTTAAATTTTTCATTTTTTGTGTTACAGTTGCCGATATATAGCCATTTACAGATTTTTACCTTAAAGATTATAGATACTCCATACTATGGCAATAGTGGGAAGGTAAACATCTCTCCCACTATATTGCTTTTTTGTTTGTCAAATTTTGTGATAATTCATTAGATACCAGTACCTCCTACCTTGATAGTCCTTTGGTGAAACACTATCTGCATAGAAAATATCACCCTTTTGGAGCTTGCACTTGTCGTATCTTGCCTTGTAAATTGTCAAGTCGCTGTCCTTGCCTTTGCCGAGGAACGTTACTGAGACTTTGTATGCCCACGTTTTGTTGTCGGACTTGCGTTTGCAAGGATAGACTGCTCGGACGTAACCGATACGACGATCTTCTTCACGACCTGTTGCTGCTATGTAGCCGAGATATTCAAGCTGTGCTTCTATCTTCTCTACTGGTGTTATATCCTCATCATTTATAGTTGAGGTGTATTCTGCTATCAGCGGTGTGAGATCATCAAACTGATATGCCGTCGCCGTTTCTTTAGTGCAGAGCTGATTAAGTTGCTCGATATTAAATGGCTCTATTGCTGTTTTCTTGATAGACTTCTTGCTGACATAACCGCCGTCCTTGCGTGAGAAGAACTTTTGAAATAAGTTGTGTATTGCCAAGAGTTTTGCGGACTTGCCAAACTCTGAGAAGAAGTCAAGTCGGATAAGAATTTCGGTTTGTCTTGTGTTGCAAGGATTGACCTTGAGGAAATCTATGAATGAGTCAAAGTGCTGATCTCGCATATCATAGAGAGTCTTTGCAACGGCTGAGTTAAGGAATTTGACCGAGGAAACGGATTTGTAGATTGTGTTGGTAGACTTGTCGCAGGTGTAACTGTCAGACGAATGGCGGAATTTGATGGGAGATAATGTGATGTTAAAACTTGCAAGTTCACCTGTAAGAGAAGCCGTCTTATCTTCATCTGAACCATAGTTGTTAAAGCATATCGTATAATACTCTAAAGGATAGTGCGATTTGAGATATGCACCATACAACATATCGTAGGCTGTGGCTACCGCATGAGGTGAAGCAAATCCATAACCCATACAACTCTGTACAAGCTCCCATATATCTTGGAACTTATCGTCATTGCCTACTTGCTTTATCCAATTTTCATGTAGTCTATTCTCTAACTTATTAAAGTCATCTGGCTTTATCTTCTTTTTGCTTATCTTCTTGATAAGACCAATGGATTCAGCAGGAGATACGCCAAGCCATTCAAAGTATTGCATGAGGTTTTCTTGAAACAGGATAAATGAATTTGTTTCTTTTAGAACTTCATCAAACTGAGGACAACCAGTATCGTATTTGGTTCTTGATATAAACATATCTCGCCAAGACTCAAACGATGGTCTGAGAGCTGCGGTAAACATTGCACCCTCTCGGACGTTTGTAATTTGATACTGCTTCATCAGTGACGTAGCCCAATCGCCATCTACCTGATTAAGTGTAGCAGTAAGTCCTTTCTTAAAAAGCTCAAATGTTTTATCATCAAGAGCTTTGTCAAGTTGTTGTATGCTCATAATTGGTATGCCTATCGCTTCAAAAGTTTCGGAAATTAACTTCCAAACTGAAACTATCAAATAGTCATTCTTGAGCATTTTATATTCGTCTGCCTCTGAAGATGTTATCATAACGCAGAGATTATCGCCTACTCTAACAACACCATACTCATATCGCAAATCTTTGTTATCGAGAATATGAGCGCATGGATGTACAGATGCAGAAACTATTGCACCCACATACTTCTTGCTTTCTTCTATTAGAGGTCGCCACTTATCATCGTCAGCATATTTTTCAATATTCTTAGCAACATCATTGAAGTCATCAAATGCAATGTTATGTGATCTGCATACGTTTCGGAAGGCTTCGCCGTCCTGCATTGTACCATAAGCTATCATTGGATAACAGCCATGTTCACCTAATAATTCTTTAGAGGCTTTTTGAAATGGTTCTTGTGCCACTACGTTAAAATCAATGTCGGGTAGTGCTTTATTCTCTAAAAGTCTTGCAGTAGACATGAAGCGGCTTGCGTACAGTTTTACAGGCGATTTAAGCATATCAATTTGAGTCATGCCTAAGAGTTTGTTTAAATAAAACGCTCCACATGATCCTCTGCCTGTTCTTGTGAGAACACCATCATATTTATTGACAGCAAGGTCAGTGTTCTTTTCATTAAACAGGAAATAGTCGGCTGTATTAATAGACACTGTATCTGCAACAACTTGCATTTCTTCTTCTATCTCAGTAATATATTTTGGTTTATCTGTTTCAGAGATATTCTCCTCTATACAAGTCTTTTCAAACGCTTTATAAACGTGCTTTCTCAGTTCTTCAACTCGTTCAGTCGGTGTAAGATGTGGATATATAGTTGGCATTTTAATTTCTTTGTCAATCTTAATATCCTCACAACTCTCAAAGATAAGCGTATTATTCATTGCTTCTTCAATTTGTTGCGGAGATAATACACCTTGTTCTATAAACCTTTGATATAAAGTGTCACCGTCTGGATAATCAAGCAAAAACTCATCTTCATCGCCGTAGTTTAAGCCTTTGCCCTCTAAATAAGCCTTACGGTCAGCCGCTTGTTCTGGATAGATATAATGACTATCTGTGGCTGCAATAAGCTTTAACCCATACTGTTGTGCTATTTCAAGGCATTTGATGTTGTGCTGTTTCTGCACTTCTACATTATGCGCCTGTACTTCAACAAACATATTCTCGCCAAAATGTTGTGCTAACGGCTTAAATATATTCTCAATAGCATCATCTGTCTTTAAGATACCTGCAATACAGGCTGTGGATAGGTATATATCGTTCTTGTCCAACGCCAGTAAATCATCAATAAAGATACGCGGTTTGTAGTAATACCCATCTATATGAGCGTGAGAGTTGACGTAATTCAACTTCTTACGTGCTTTATCTGTGCGTGGAATAAGTATAATATGGTAGTTTGACTTATCTTTTTCAAGAGGATTTGCAACAATATAACCTTCTATGCCAAACATACAGCGCAAACCATACTTGTCACACAGCGTTTTCGCCTCGAATATATCACCACCTGTGCCGTGGTTGGTTGTGAAATACATTGTATCGCCCAACTCAACTGCACGTTTAATATATTCCTCTGCCTTTATATGCGTGTCAGGTGTGAGAAAAGATGATATGTGGTCGTGTTTATGATAGTTTACATATTTTCTCATTTAATCACGCTCCAAACACTTCTTGCTCCGCCGTATCAGGCATAAGCTGTTTCGGATAGAACGGCAATCTGCCCTTTTTCTCTTTCTTATCCCACGAATACTGATAATCGAGGTCAAACTCACTTGTGAAGAATCTGCGACTTGGACGGTCATAAAACAATCCTACGCTACTACCTTCAAATCCAAGCATACGGTCTTTGAGAATATCAACCATAACATCTGCTTTGATGGGAGGTTTAAACCAACCGTCACCGTTTTTCTTAGGAATACCACGTTTATCTTCTTCCGTTACTCTGTAAAGGCTTATAATTCTATGGGCGAGGTCGATGATTGCACTGATGCCTTGTACATCCATTTTTGTAAGCCTACGCATAGTCTCTATCTTGTGAGGGTGAACAACTAAAAATATGGCAACATTATATTTTTTAGCCATATCAATGAGCTGCACTACAAATTCTTCCTGTTTGTTATACTTGTTATTCTCGTTGCACTCAAGGTTTACAGACGTAAGGTTATCTACTACTAATAGTTTTACGCCAAACTTGCGTATGCACTCCACCATTGACTCAAGCAAATCGAGGACTTTGTGGGACTGCCCGTCCTTGTAAATAAACATTCTTTCTTTGTAAGCATCATTCATTGCTCTACGGGCTTCTGGTGTTACCTTCCAAAACTCTGTGTCACCTATATTCTTCTGCACTATATTGCGCTGTCCAGCGTAAATGTAGTCCAACCACGATCTACATTGGAAATTTGGGAGTTCCCCACTGTAATACCACACAGGATAACCCTGTTCAACCGACTGGCAAACGACCTGCGAAAGAAATGATGATTTGCCACTTCCATTTACACCAGTAAGAATATTAAAAGTGCCAAAGAAAATCTTCATTAGTCGCCTGTCAATCTCCTTGAAGCCAGTTTTGATGCCGTCAATAGCATCGAGATCAACTGATGTAATATCTGTATAATCAACTACACTTTCCACGGGCAAGTCAGAAGCGTTATTGATTATCTCCATAACCTTTTCTTTGCCCATATAATATAGTACTTCATTCAAGTCTTTAACCTTGATTTTCTCACCATTGTATTCACAAGACTTTGGCACATTGACAATTTTACATCTCCATGAGCCGAGGCGATACACAAGCTCTTTGCGCATTTTCTCGCCAGCTTCGTCGTTATCTGAGCAGATGAGAATTGTCTCAAACTGTTCAAGCCACTCGAAATTCTTCTCAATCCATGTGTAATTGCCAGCCCCAAAACATACACTTACCGTATTGAGATAGCCAGACTCTATGGCAGCCATGCAGTCGCCCTCGCCCTCAACTATCAATAAAGCTTCAGTGCTGTTTATTCGGTTCATGTTCCATAGTAAAGGCATTGTGTCTGCACCCTTTTGACACCACGCCTTTAAATCACCCTTGCTCTTATCTATCTTGCGGCTTGGACGATATTTGACAAGACACAAAACGTCATTTGTGTCATAGTAGTTGAAAACAGTATTGCCGTGTTCATCTTGGCGCACATCACAGTAATCTATGGTTGCCTTTGAAATTTTGCGTTTCGCCCAATATTCATATACTTGAGACTTATCGGTGCATACAACTTCCGTAGGGTACTTATAAGATGGCTCAGTTTTGACACCTACTTCTCCCATAGGTACTTCCATGTTTGCAAGCTCAAATACTTTAGCAACCGCCTGATTGAATGTGAGATTGTTGCCCTCCATGAAAGCATCAACTATATCTACAGACTTATTACAAGCTCCAAAACAATGATACTTGCGAGTTTTTGGTGAGTAGATAAAGCTCGGTGTGTTCTCATTATGAAACGGACAGCACCCTTTCTTGTTCTTGCTATCGTATTTTTCAAGCTTAAAAATGTCGGCTATAATGTCTGCTGTTGCATCACCTATCTTATCCTTTGCTTGCTCGATTAGTGCCTTATCTACCATAATCATTCACCTCCGTAAATACATCCCATCTTGCAGAGATTTGCACAATAAAAATTATCTACCTCGCAGTCCCACTCGTCCGTTGCCAGTATAGTGTCAACCGCCGACTTAAACCAATCTATTGTCGCAGCATAGTCTCCCTCTCTGAATGTTTCTTCGTCTAAAGGTTCATCAGACCTAAACTTATTGAACACCAGTTTATAGGGAAGCTCACCGTATTTTTCTTTTATACAATGCGCATACAGGTAAAGCTGTCTCATATATTCAGCACGTTCTTTCTTTGACTTCCATGCTCCGTGGCTCTTGTGATCTACCACAAAAATGCCATTCTCATCTTTCATTATTAAATCTGCAAAGCCTATGAATTTGTAGCCACCTATGGTGCTTTCAAGATTCTGTTCTACACCGAGAACTTCACCGTCAATGCCGTCAAAATTCTGAAAGTATGCCAGCGTCTTGGAATAAAAAGCGTTGTACATATTATAAAAGGGAAATCTCTCAGGGACGGCAGTCTCATATTCTTGTTCAAATACATCTGCCAGCTCAAACGCATACAGTTCCCCTTTGAAATAACGCTCCAAAATACTGTGAGCAAGTTTACCAAAGGAACTGAAGGCATTGGATTCTTCTTCTTTATCCTCAATGTATTTGAGATAGAACGCATACTTGCAAGTCTCGTACAGTTTCAAGGAGCTAAAACTCCACTTCTTCTTAGCTAAATCCATGTTGCCTCCTTAAACAAAAATAGAGCCAACCCCGACATACTATTAAATTGTATGCGAGATTGGCTCGTTTACCGTGTCGTGTCGCTGTTTATGACATATGTCAGAAAGGAATATCCTCATTTGAAGTTTCTTCTGAAGCTACAGGAGTTGTCTCTGCCACAGGCGTGGGAGCTACCTGTGTGCCACCGTCTGACTTCTTGCCGATAAACTCAAACTCGTTTACGAGCACATAGGAACTATAAACCTTTTCGCCCTCATGCTTCTTACTATCGTAAACATCTGTCTTAAAAGCACCTGTAACACAGATAGGTGAACCCTTCTTGAAAAACTTGCCTATTGCCTGCGCTCTCTTGTCAAACGCTTTACAAGCAATAAAGTCTGCCGGACGGTCATTGCCGTCTTTATCCTTGCCGTTATTGCAAGCTACTGTAAATTTGCAAGTTGCCATACCACTTGTTGTCTGTCCCATTTCGGGATCGCGTACCAGATTTGCAATTAAAGTCACTCTATTCATTACTTACTCTCCTTTTTCTTAGTAGGTTTAAAATCTTCTGCCTTGAGGTTATCAAGGTCGGTCTTTAACTGATTGAGTTTGTCTGCGTCCTTAATCGTCTGAGGATTTGAAGTTCCGTAGTTAATCTTGAGCCACGAAACAAGCTTATTGCGGTCATAACCCTCGTCAATCTTTGCCTTAAAGGTTTCGATTGCAGTCAGAGCCTTTTCAGCGTTCTTGACATTCTCAATAGCTGCCATTTCACTGGTTTCAATCTTGTGCCAAAGTCCAATACCGAGAAGCGTTCCCTCTGCCACGCACTTTACCATGCAACGCTTGAGAGACTTGTTTACATCATTCATTGTAATCTTCTCAATAGGAATAGACTGGTTTTTGAAATCCATTATTGGCAGAGTTGTCTCGCAGGTAATCTCAACACTTGGAATTTCAAGCCTTACCTTTACAAATGCAGTCTTGCCATCTGTGAAGTAAGGCATATCTGTGGTTGTTACATGGCTTGCGTACTGCTTGCCTTCTTTTGTCTCCCCTACAAGAGCCGTGATTATCTTCTCTGTTGGAAATGTAATCTCTGTCAGTATTGAGTCTGGCGCGTTGAGTTTCAGAAGTTCTTCGCAGCGACTCCACGGCAAGTAACTCATACCGTTTTTGGTAAACAGATATGGCTTTACGTCGATCTTACTCATCTTGTCAAGAAATTCTTGCTTCTTCTTAAAGATTTCTTCGGTCATTATTACTCTCCTTTTTAATTTGTTGTTTTGTGGAGACATAAAAATCATCTCCATGATTATATTATACCACTACTTTCATGTTTTGTCAAGAGAAAAATAAAAAAATTATGGGATATTTATAATTTTATCCATGATGGCTAACGCTTTATTGCTCTGTTCTTCTGTTCCGTACTCACGAATTGCATATAATACATTCTCGGCTACACTTTGATTAGTAATTTTTAGCGGATTCTTCTCGCCCATATTCAGCGCACCGATGATGTCATAGAGGAATATTCGCAAATTCTTTTTGTCTTTAGCAACAGCGATGCGCTCCTTACAAAGCTCGACTATCTGCAATCTCGTGTCCATGTCTACTTGCCTCCAATCAACTGCGCAAAACGATAGGTAGCTCTCTGTTCATCGAACCAATCACAAGCATCTATAAAACCTGCATAACTATAAGGAAACAACTTATTAATTATCTTGCCATTGGCTTCAAATCTTGCATTCATGTTATTTTTATCGGGGCAATCAACTTCCATATAGTAGTCGAAAGTTTTTACCCACAAGCAAGTCCCGCCTGGATTGCAAGCGATAATCTGCTTAATATCCATTATGGTTACAGGCTCAAAGAATCCTCTGCCTTGCGTTTTGAATAATTCGTAAGTAGTCATATTAACTCTCCTTGTTCAACCATTCTTGTATACAGGCTTCGCAGGTGTTCAACATACAACACTTATCGCATGGAGAATTAACACCAGTTAAAGCATCTATAACGCAACAGTCATGCGATAGCATTGTTGCCTGTATCTTGATTAACATATCGTATTCGTTCTGTTTGAGTATATACCGATCTCTATTCGTCATAGCATCATCTCCCGTTACACCATGTATACTTGATATACTGACATATCTCCCACACATCATCTACGGACAATGAAGTGTTTGGAAGGTTAATATCATTTCTAATACGCTCACGAATATCTTCTGGGCATAGTTTGTCATCTTCCATAGCCACAAGCGTATTCTCAATTAAGTGCTCAAGACTACCCATTTATTCACCTCCAATAAAACGTAGGTTTTATTGCCATTTTACCCACGTAGAATAGCCAAAAAGTGGCTGTCATTTTGCAATTAATTCTGGATTATCATAATTCTATTATAAATATATAAATACATAATGTTATCCAATGTATTGCCTATCAAAGCAAACACGAATAATAATCTCAAATCAAAATTAAATATCATAGCCACACCTGCACCAATTAAGGTAGCAATAGCATTAACTATGCTTGAATTATTATCATATTGTTCTCGTTCTTTTTCTGTAGGGTTTACTATCGCTCTCATTTTAACACCACCACATGACAGATTCTTGGTTATTACTGAATAGATAATAATATTTAGCAAGAAATAAAATTGTAAGTCATTGCGAATTAAAACATCAGCAAATAATGTCAGGTCTGCGATTATTTCTAATATCAGAAACAGTTTATAGTGTTTGAACAATCTATCAGAATACATATTCCATGCCTTACAGAATATTATTGTACCCATGCAAGCAAGTATCTGTTCTATTCCTATATATAAATGAGGAACTACTTTGATAGTCTCAGCATAAATATACGGATATGACATTGAATAAAATAATGTGCAAATTAGATTTGATAAGAGCATTAGGTTACTTAACTTCTTCATATATTTTATCCTCATATATTTTATCCTTACGTAGAAAATCTGCAAACTTCTTAGCAATACCTGCACCAAGTGCAAAGTCTGCTGAGATACAATGGTAAAGGTAATAATCTTTAGGTACTGTAAAGAGATCACGTTCCTCAATTGTAAACTTCATTCACTCACCCCTTGTCTGTTACAGGTGGTAATCCTGACAAATCGGAGTTAAACCACATTGCTGGTGCTGTCCTCAAATCCTTGATTTCTTGTCGCAACTCCTTGTTTTCTTCGGTAAGCAGTTCAATTGCTTTTGCAAGACTCTTTATCATATCCTTATCGGTATATTCACCCATGTCAAATGTCTCCTTTCATAAAATGTAGCATTAATCCTTCAACCTTCTACTGAGCCATTCCGAGAAGTGTCATCGAAGAAGTGTTAAGATAGAATTGCGGATTGGCAACAGTCTCTTTGTATTTCTTTTCTCCCTCAAAAGCATCTACCACATCTTTGTGTTCCTTATCGAGATCAGCGTATTTTCGTGTGCCGTAATCATTTGGTAATGTGCCATGAGCCTGACAGCCTATAATGGTCAGCTTCTTTATCAGTTCATCATTCTTCCACTTGATATGAATTGTGCCTTTTTTCTTGACCTCTACGTCAAAATACTTAAAGCTCAAATCCTCACCATGATATCGCTCATTCATATATTGCTTACCTATTACTTGCTGCACTGTATCTCCCTCGGTGCGTCCAGCATCCAGATAGATGAATACCTTTTCAACTTCAGTGAGAAAATCTCTCAATTTGTACACATCGTAACTGCCCCATCCGCCATAAGTAGAATACAGATATAGTGGATAGATAACTTTCTTTGGATTGATTTTGAATCCTTGATTTGTGTTCCAGCCATTAAACAGATGTACATTCTGCGGATTCTCACGACTGTATTTATATGTAAAATTGTCGTAAAGGTTTACAATAGCATCGTGAATGTTACTGTCCAGACTTTGTGATAATTCAATCTGCAACTGCTTGATGTTGCTAAAGGTAAAATCGTAATCTCGGAAACGTCGTATTTCACTTTGATAGCGTGACCTCGCAGCATCGGTAAGCAAGCCACTAATTTGATCTGTTTGAAAAGCAAGTTCCCAATACTTTTGCCTTAATGCACGAATGTATTTATTGGCTTGCGACATTTCTGTGTTTTTGTATTCATCACTACATCCAAGAACTGAAAGATTAATAAGGCGTGACATATTGTCTTTGTCCTTTGGAATGTACTGTTGCATACTATTAAAGGTATCAATGATCTTCAATCCGTATCGAGCCTCTAAGTTGAATTGCTCTATTAACATCGAGATAGCATCGCCCGCATAAAGCTGTGTCTCCGAAAATTCTTTGTATTCCTTTTCGTACACATCGCCCTTGACAAAGTTCTTGGCAATTTCAGCATTTACAGTTTTGGCAGGAATGTCTATGTAAATCAGAGCAACATCGACATCCGCTGTTCTTTCTGCATCTGAGAACGCATTGTCAATATACTCTATATTTGCATGATACTCATCCAACTTTTGAATGAGCAATTGCCTAAGTTGAGTGCAAGGATTTTTGATTGTCTCGGCGTTGAGAATACAGGCGATTTGTCCGCCGTTTTCGCACAAAGCAATAGCCTTTAAAAGATGTTTGTCTCCATCTGCGAATGGCGGGTTCATCAGTATTGTATCATAACGGCTGAAACTACACCAATCGAGAAAGTTTGCGTTTGTGGTGAGATACCTTTTCTCTCTAAGAATAGCACATAAGTCTGGATCAATTTCAACGCAGGAAAATTCAACAAATCGCTCCGCATCTTTTTTATTGTGAACGTATATCTCCCATTCCCAATCTTCGTCATCAAGGGTTTTGAGAAATTCTCTTGCTTCTCCTATGGTGACGAAATCTTTATCCCACTTTCCGTTTATAAAGGCAAGCAATTCGTTTCTGTCATCGAAAAATTTAGGAAGATCGCTGCGCTGTTTGCGATTATTGCCATAGTAACAACGCTGTAAGGAATAAGTTTTCATTTCTTCCTTACGGTATTTATTAAAAGCTTCTATAAAATCGCCCTTGCCCGCACTTGGCTCAAGAACCGCATTAACTCTGGATATGTCAAGTTTGCTAATCAACTTATAAGCAAGCTCCTGTGGTGTTGGATAGAATTGTATTCCGAACATTATTTGACTTCACCCTTTCCTATCAGCTTTTTTGCTTCGTATTCATGTTGCCATATACAGCTTTGATGTCCTCTGGACTACGCAAATCATTTCTCAGAAACATTTGTGCCTGTAACGTACTACGGATTGTGCCACTATTATTATCAATGACAAGCTCGTAGTTGTTAGGATATTCCTCATTCATAAAATCGATAAGCCACTGGATATGCTCATCTACTTCTTCGTAAAGGTGATTCATTTAGTCCTCCTTGCTACACATTCCGATACACTGCGGAACATCGTACATTTGATTTCCTAATCTGCGCGTACAAACATATCTACACTCTTTCCAACTAATACGAGTGTCCTTACCCAAATCTTCTGTAACACTTAAATCTTCTTTCTTATATAGGTCAGGGAATGGACAGCTATCAATTATGAATTGAAACATCTCGTCAATCGACAAAAACTCTCGTTCTTCTTTCATAGAGTCAGATAATTGCCCTCTATGCGGTCTGTATTTAATCATTTATTGATTCGCCTCCCATAAAATGCAACTTTCAACTCTCAATCAGCTTTAAGGCTTCATCGGCGTAACGCCACTTAAACTTGTTTTCAATATAACAATCTAAGTGACTCGTCCCCTGACATTGGTCTGTATGCCACTTACTGCAATACTTGCAATGCACATCATTTACTGAATTGTACATATCCTCAACCGCAGCTTTCAGAAGCCTTTTAGCCTCCGCCAACTGTGACGTAAGCTGATCGTTTTCGGTGTTAAGTTCCTGCAATAGCCCGACAGCCTCTTTCATATCTTTGAACTTTACTGCTCCGATACTGTTTCTAAGTTCTTTCAACTCCGTTAGCCATTCTGCAAGCTGTCTGTGTATTATGGCACGTTCCAAGCAGTCATGACTATTACAGCCTCCTGCATACCCTCGCTTATGCAAGTATTCATTATGCTCTGCCACTTCAAGACAATGCTTTATTGCTTCATCAATCGTCATTAGCATCATTATCCTTTCTTTTTAAACATTCTCTTATATCCTCCAATTCGGAAAGAATACGCCATAAGAACAAATATATAACTATATGAAACATCATATCTTTTAACTCGCCTATTGTATCAAACATTCTCATACCTCCTCATAAAAGTGAAATTTCATCTATCGTTTCTGCTTCGGCTTCTAACCAGCTATTGTAAATATCGGTTTCTTCGTCTGTTAGATTCCTTGTATTGTTATCTATTGGAAGCACAACTATATCATTCCCTGTTGCTTTACAATAAGGGCAATATACCTCGTTTTCAAGATATAGTCCTTTGCCTTTATATCCGCACTCTCCACACCATATCATTCGATATCACCTTCCTTTCGATTTATAATGGCGTTAATTACCATTTCTGCGTCCCTATACTCAGAATTATTTACGCATATAGCTTTATTATTTCGACAGCAAAAGTCGTCGTAATATATACACTTTTTGCATAATTCCTTGTCATTCATTCTGTATCACCGTCCTTTGGTGGTTCTGGTAAAGGCTGCCAGTACAACACCTCAATATTTTTTAGTAGACAACCCTCGCGCCATTGTTTTGTATTAGAATACCACCTGTTGATTCCAAATCCATACGACGTAGACACAGCATCCCATGTATATTTATACCATACTAACACTTCTTTTTCGGATTTCGGCAACCTATCCTTAACGCTTATCCACTTCACAGGCTGCACATATGTGAACGGCATATTTCTTAATACATTTGGCACATCGTGACTTGCATACTCGTCAAAATCACCGCTTGCCGTAGGATATTCCTGTTCATAAACTTCACGAAGTTCTTTAATTGCTTTTTCTCTGCTTATATACTCAGCCATAAAAAAATGCTCCTTTCTAAACAACGATATATAGGCAAATTCTCGCCTTAAAAATCGCATAAAATTATTCTTTCATTCGATTTCATATATGTGATAGCAATAGACTGTATCTATGTGCGTATCATCATATATGTATTCATGTTGGGGATTTTGAGTGCCTATATATTCACCCCATTTGTGCCATCGCCAGCCATCACCTTCGGGCTGGTCTTTACGATTTACTGTAGATAATCCAATAACATAATTCTTATTTGCATCACTCAATAATTCTTTATAATGTTCAAGTACCTGTTTATAATTGTCGCAAACTCCATAGTCTACCCATTCATCTTTTATAAGATTATTGCAATTCTCCTCTATAAAGTGCTTAAAATTAAATATAAATCCATCATGTCTATACACTCCTGTTTCATAGTGACTAAACATTGAACTGATATTTGTTATATCTACACCATTTATTTGTGCCAACATAGCCATTATTCCTGATGGCACGATTGATATAATATCAAGATTCTTTAACATAATGTTCCTCCTTAATAAAACTTTATTCTTTTATCGTAGCGAGGGTGGTAGGAGTCGAACCTACAATGTTGCCACAACTTTTCAACGGAGTCGAACCGTATGTGCAATTACCACACTCTGCCGTTTTAGTTTACACCCTCATTTATAAACAATATGTGGGTGAGGATTTGCACCTCACATAGTATACTTTCACTTCAACTATTTTGCAACCTATATTGTGGTTACCTCACTGTTGACACAGGAAATTGTATACCTTACCATCATCATCAGCGTCTACCTATTCCGCCACCACATAAAACAAGACATTTATCTCCAATACATCTTAACCCATTTAATAACAGTATTTAATAAAGCATAGATTATCATAAATGGCAGGACTATTCCCCAAAGCACCCCTAATATCCACGCTGAATCAGTAACGCCTATAAAGTTATCGTAACAAAGACAACCAAATATACACGCTATAATAGCATATATCGCAATTGACACAATCGTTATTAACATAAACTCACCTCACACCTCATCATAAAAGTCATCGTGATAAGTTGACTCGTCAAAATAATCTGGTGCTTCGCTCCAATCATACCAACAATATTCGACAAGCCTCAGTTCATTTGGTTTAACTTCTCTGCCCTTGAGGAGCTTGTGAAACTTACTGCCGTACTTCACATACTCAGCATTGCCTAACCGTCTTGTTCTGCCCCAATCACCTTCAGCATCATTTCTGGAAGATAGAACATAGTCAAGAAAGAAATCGGATGTAGGAGCGATTTCAAACTCTGTTTTCTCAAGCAAGTCTGATACACCCCAACCGTCATCAACGCCGAATATATTACAGGCTTCTTCCTCTGATATTTTCATTCTTATAACTTTTCTGTGACAGTAGTCGCTCATAATTAAATTACTCCTTATTGGACAGTGGCTTCAAACCCTTGCCCTTAATAATGTTTTTTATTACGTCATCCGAGACTGAAAGACGATAATATTCTTTGGGTTCATCACAACAAGTAAGAGTAAGACCATTTCTTTTTAGGAGAAAATCTTCACAATCTTGATAACCTTTAATATAAGCTTCGCTCTCTTTTTTAGAATAGCCATATTTTATGCAAAGTTCTTTATACAGCATTTCTTTTACATCCACTTGAAACTCCCCTTTCATTGCTTAATTCTTTCGGCTAACTCAGCCACAACAGCCTCATGCATATCATTAGCCACATTGTCAACAAATGGATATTTCTCTTGCAGTTCCTCAAGTGTTTTGGCGTAAATCCCGCATTCGGAATTGATATAAATATCTTTGCTCGTATCAGCGTCGATATAACCGTATGCTTCTTCGGCTTCAAAAGCCATAGTCTCATACCATCTGTCATAACCTATCGTCTTAGGCTTATCTGTTAGTGGATCAATCATATTGCCGACAGTAGATACAATCCACTTCCTGCCACCGTACTCAAGCAATGTGTTGCGCCTAAATAAACAATATCGACTGCAACAAAAGTGCCCAGCCCAGCCTCGTTCAGTAATCTTTACATCCATATCATCACCGCCTTAAAATATTAGTTTTATAAGCAATTTTCCGATAGCTCCTACTGCACTTCCAACAAATTTGAGTGCCTTCGGGAATTATTGCTCCACAACATACGCAAGTGTTCATAAAAATTCCTCCTATAAAACACAAGATATAGTGTTTTATGTACATTTTCTGAGCATAAAACACAAGATATTGCACATTATTTGGTCGGCATTGCAAGTTATTACCTCACTCTCCCGTTATGCCCCGACGATCGGGGCGAAGGAGGTCACACGCTATGTCAAACGTGTCCGGATTTTGGTGTGGTAGACGGGAGTTGAACCCGTAATGTATCAGTCGTGCAGGATTTTAAGTCCTGTGTGTCTCGCCAATTGCACCACTACCACACTAATGAGACTTATTTTTACAAGTCAAGTCCCCAATATCTTGCGTATACGATATGGATGTTACTCTTGGAATCCATTAACTCCACCGCTTAAAGCAGGGGACGATTTCTACACCAATAATGTTGCAACGTTGGTGTCGTGCCCTCTTTCTTGAAGGAAAAGCAGTATTCCTTTTGGTACTCCCTGTGAGACTCGAACCCACACGCTTTCGCAACTGATTTTGAATCAGCATCGTCTACCAATTCCGACAAGGGAGCTTATCGCCCTGCCGAGCAGGGCTTAGGAGGTCAACCATGCAAAAAAAGCATAGTGTAGATTTTGGCGATTGCAACGGTACTCGAAACCGTGACCTACCGCTTAAAAGGCGGTTGCTCTACCAACTGAGCTATGCAATCGTTTTGTGGCGGTTTTGAGCCTCGCCACAAGGCTGTGAAGAAAGGAACTATTACAAATGATAGAAACTATCTCAACAATATTCTCTCCAATGCTGAGAAAAATAGCTCTTGTTGGCTACGATTACACCGTTCTCATACACAGGAATTTTGCGATTCATATGCTGAATACCCTCTTTAGTCATCTTCGCTCTTGCAATTCTTCTTTTTAACTTTCTCATAGTTATTCTCCTTTGTTATAATATTTTCGACAAAAGTATTTCATACGAAATATGATACTTTAGCCAGCGTAGCTGGTTTCGGACACAGGTTACGCTCCTGTTCTACGGAGGTCAAAGCTCCGTGTGCTAACTATCACACTCGTCCGAATCAATTCCTCAGAGGAGAACTAAAACTATTCCCCTCTGATTATTAGTATACCACCTTTACGCTCAAATGTCAATACTTTTCCAATATATTTTTATTTTTTAATCAATATATCTGTCCAACACCGAAAGACCAATGTTCATGTTCTGACAAACAATTTCTTTTATTCTGTCAAAGCTGTGATTATAACGCATGGTAGTCTGCATTGAAGAATGTCTGAGGTCAAGCTGTACAAGTGCTAACACATCGGCATCTACATTTAATTTTCCACTTGCCTTTAATTCGTGAGCAACTTCGCTGAATTTTTCACTGTAAAATTTCCGGTTTGAATGTGTGTTCAGCTTGTATTCTCCGTCTTTGCAACGCCTGTCATTCTTCAGCTTCACGCCTATAGCAATAAGAGCGTCTTTCAAGGTATTCTCTGCCTGATCTCTACGAGTCGGTTCTGGAATGAGATTTCCGTTCTCATCACGCTCATAAACAAATTTTCCGTTCTGTCTAAGAGCCTTGACTTTTCCGTTCTCGTCTTTGTAGGTTGCTTTCTTATAGCCTTTGTTTCTGCCCTCTGCTGTAAACAGGAAGTCAGTCAACTTCTTATCAGTATGATTCTTGAGGTAGATTATGGTCGCTGCCTTGACCGCATCATTGATAATGTACTGGCGAGTCTTGCTCGTTTTCTGCTCACACCAATTGACTTTATCACGAAAATTTCCGTCAATGTCAATTAGGTTTATGAGTCTCAGCTTGATAAGGTCGCTGTGACGTATACCAAAATTCGCCTGTAAGACATACATAAGCACATCTCTGGTCTTGCCTTTTTCCAACAGGTATTCAATCACGCCATTGAATATTGGTTCAGGCATTGAATCCATGCCTTCGGAATCTGCCATGTTATCCTCTATATCAATGACTTCAGCGAGTTCCTTCTCGGTGTCCGGCAGTATGCTCTGCGGTATCATTGCCGAAAAGTCACGCTTATTCTGTGAGAACATTTCTATGACGTTGCATTTTTCTTGTACATTTGCTAACATAATAATCGACCTCCTTATGCTAATATTATATCACACAAATTTCCAGTTGTCAAGAATAAATTGTTAGCACTCACTATCAATTTTTCCAAACAGCATAACCGCTCCTAAGAGCCACATTAATACCGCTGCGCCGTCTGCACTTGCTTTGTGGCATAAGATACCGAGCATTAGCAATGCGATACCCTGTAAGCGCATCTTGATATTTTTCTTTAAGCGATAGGATTTTCCATTAATAATAAGTCTCATTTCTTTTGTTCCTCCGTTATATTCTCTGTCAACTACCCGTCGTAACGGGCTTGTAGCTCGATTCAGCTTCGTTACCTCACTTATAGGCTGAGATAACTTATCCGAAAGCATAAACTACCTGTCACGACAAGTGCTTGCCGCCAAAATTCTTTTACCTTCTTGCAGTATATTTTTAGCTGCGTTTACATCTCTATCGTGTTTTACTCCACACTCAGGGCAAATCCACTCTCGAATATGTAATGGCTTTTTACCTGTTATGCAACCGCAATTACTGCATATCTGACTACTTGGATAGAAACGTCCTATCTTCTGTATCGTCCTACCGTACCAATCTGCCTTGTATTGCAACATTGATACAAATTCAGACCAACCAACGTCAGATATTGATAGAGCCAAATGATGATTTTTAAGCAAACCTTTTACATTTAAGTCCTCCAAACACACAACTTGGTTCTCGTTTATGAGTTTGCGACTCACTTTATGTAAATAGTCTTTGCGCTGATTTGCTATATGTTCATGCAACTTTGCCACTCTTTGCTTCTGTCTCAAATAACAATTGCTACCGAAAGTCATTTTGCTAAGTTTACGCTGTTCCCTCTTTAGTTTTTCCAAATTCTTGCGCAACGCTCTAAGCACAGGAAACTTAGTACCGTCAGAACAAATCGCTAAATCTGCAAGACCTAAGTCAATCCCAACTTCCTTGTCTGTCTCTGGCAAAAAGTCAATATCTTCCTCAAATAAACAAGACACATAGTATTTGTCACTTGATGTGAGTGATATTGTAGCTGATTTACACGTTCCAGTTTTGTGGCGATGATTTATGAGTTTAACCTTGCCTAATTTTGTAAGCTTTACATAATCCTCTCCAACATCAAATCCTCGTGTTTGAGTTGTTTTGTAACTGTTCTTAGGTCTTTTCTTAGATTTATATTTAGGAAATCCAACGTTTGGTTCTTTGAAAAACTTAGAGAAAGCCGATTGCAAGTCCATTTGAGTACAGCACAATGCAACGGCATCTATTTCTTTTAACCATTCATTCTCCGCTTTATATTTTGCGGGAGTCGTTATTTTTCCCTTGCCGTTTTCTTTGTAATATTCTATATTGTCATGCAATGCCTGATTCCAATACCAACGACAACAACCAAAAGTTTTTGTTATCAATGCTTTTTGTTCTTCTGTTGGGAATATCCTCATCTTGTAAGCTCTAAACATTTATTCACCACCTTTCATTTCTTATTATATTATAACACTAATTTCTAACTTTGTCAAGTACTTTTTTACAATTCTTCCCATAATCTTTTATACATAATTTTCCTCCTTTAAAGTGTTATTTCATAGGTTTCATCGTTTATATCCCTAAGTCTGTTACATCCTGAATGTATTCTTCCAATGAATATCCGCCGAATGAACCATACAATATATGGTCAATAGTTTCACCTACTGAACCCTTAATATAGTCTATGGTGTACGGAATAACAATTGATTTATTTTTCCGTATTTCCGTTTCAATGCTGTCCGTATCTGCACTATATACAAGACCTGATTTGTCATATACAGAATAGATAATAAGCTGTCCGTAAATTTCCGTAACATTACATGAATATGGATGATCGCCGCTAATTTCTATTGTTTGATTATAGTTTGTGCTACCAAACTCTTTAGCTCCTGACAAGTCAATGATTTTTCCGACTTCAGCACCATTATAAACAGTATCATTAAATTCTGATATCGGTTTAAACCACATTCCCTTTGTTAATTCAATCAATGTATTCAGCATAATTTTCCCTCCTGCCCGTATTGCCTGATAGCCCAGCATTATATAGAATCACTCTTTTATTTCGTCTATAATAAATTCTGTGATAGAATATCCTCTACTATGAGGAAAACTGTACGACCAGAGCTTATGTCCATCTCCGTCATCCTCTAATTCATAACGATTCGTTACAACGCATAAATTTTCCTTATAATAGTGAGATATTCCAGATGTTCTCTGCTGTATGTCTAAATACATGGCTTTTTCAGCGGATTCTTTAGACCCGTATACACCAATATTTTTATATTCCTCATAATCTTCGGTGGAATCTGTGAAAAACAGAACATAAACTTTCATTTTTAAACCTCCTTAAAATACACTTTTCATTCATTTGTTTTCTTGTTGGGGTATAACTATTCAGGATTTCCCCTGTGATTATAGTATACCACACATTTGTTGTTTTGTCAATGGTATTCGCTGCACAAATTTCCAGTAGAAAACTTGTGCAGATTTTACCATTAAACACTATAATAAAACGTTGTTATTCCATCAACTTCTGATATCGTCATAAGCTCTGATTCATCGAGTTCTTTTTCCGTCCAGTTTTCCGACCGATAAAATTTTCCTTCATGGCAAAATACTACATTATAATTCATATCAATTATAATATCGTTCATTTCTCTTAATGTCATAAGAATACCTCCTTAAAATTTCCAGTTTTTTAAACTTATAATATCACATATCGTTTGATATGTCAATATTTTTCCTTGTGATTATATTATATCACACATTTCTTGTCTTGTCAACACTTTTCCGATATATTATAATCATTTAATTTATGCGCTCCTCTGTGTAACGTGATCTTGCTTTTTCCGGTAATCTATACCATACTTCTTCTGATATATAACACCATTTTTCCGCTACAATATCCCACATCATGAGACAGATTTTTCCATTGAAAGTACAATACATATATAAACCTCCTTTAAATATGTGTTTTATTGTTTATAAGCTCTTGTATCATAGTATCAACATTTTTCCGCTGATACTATGTTATAAAAGTTTATTCAATTCCAGTGAATGCGGATATATCTTCTTTAGTATCTGATTCATAGTCAAGAATTTTCCGTATAGCTTCAGTTGATGAAATATAACCTTTTTCATACAGATTCAACATTGAAGTATAAGCTGCTTTTCTGATTCTGAAGTCATCCGGAGAAAAACTCCATTTTTCCAGCATATCATTTATAAATTCTTTTACATAACGTTTCATATTTTCGCCTCCTTGAATCAATAGTTTTTTGCGTATTGCCTTGCCTCTTTTAGAGTCTTAAAACAGTCTAAATTATCCCCTTCAAATTCATCAACAGAATACACCACACTATTAGGTATCTTTTTTCCGTCATAGTCTGATACAAGATAAGATTTTGTGATGATTAAAGGATCGGCAAAATTCTTGTTGTCAACAGTCCATGTGTTTTCGATAATTATTTTACTCATAAATTTTCCTCCTTGTATTTGTTATGTTGTGAATAAGCGTATATTTATAGGCTTGAATTTTTCCAGTCAAGCCTATAGTATATAGGTTTATTCTTCAGTATCGTAATTAATACGACTTTCCGCATCCTCGTTCATATTCCACCAATTACGGGAGGGAACGATTCTATCACATTTTTCCGCTATTGCATCCAGTCCGCAATTATTACAAAGTCCATCACAAACTTTATGAATATATGGACAAATACCTTTATTATTTTCCTTACAATAGTCAACTTTTTTCTGATCGTTTGGTTTTAACATATTATTACTAC
>Ga0256406_1001928_pt1 | contig 31496 bp, 29 predicted proteins | sample RumenRJG_03DNA_FD_185986 | JGI IMG/M metagenome (GOLD analysis project Ga0256406, IMG submission 185986) | Bovine rumen microbial communities from Lethbridge, Alberta, Canada - RJG_03 | ecosystem: Host-associated > Mammals > Digestive system > Stomach > Rumen | place: Canada: Alberta | collected... | reverse complement strand
CTCCTTGTCTCAAAAGTACCTTAAGTATATGCAAACACTATGCCGAAGAAACTGAGATCAGTTCTTCAGGCTGCGGGCTTTTGGCAATTCTTCGGCATAGTTTTTTCTTCGGCATAATCACTGTGGCAAAGAGGAGTGGCTCCCGGATTAGCGGCTATGGCCTGATCGAAAGTAGTGAAAACAAGCGGATTGTCATTGCGGTCACTGATCACATATGACACGATCCGTCTGTCATAGAGATCAAGGATCGCACTAAGATATACCTTGTGTTTATCCTTATTCTCATCGTACCATTTGAATTCTGTGACATCTGTGAGCCATTTCTCGTTTGGTTTGTTTGCCGTGAACTCTCTGTTCAGGATGTTTTCCGCTATGAACTGCGGATTATCCGCCTGGCGTGTGCATCCGTGGCTCGCATACTTGATCGTGGACTTGATGTCTCTGGCTCTGCAGATCCTGAGAACTCGCTTGTCGTTGATCTTTATGCCATGGTCACGATACAAGTCATCATTGATCCTGCGGTATCCCTTAGTCGAATCCATCATATGGATCTCTTCGATCTTCTCAGCTATGAATCTATTTTGCCTGACTCTTTCACCGACATCGCCGCGCAGCCACTTGTAATATGCTGACCTTGAAACTTGCAGTATCCGACAGCATGGTTCGACCGGATATGCATATGTCTCGGTGCAGTACTTTATGGAACTGTAGAGGTGTGACTGCCTTACTTGCGATAGAGATCCTTCCGCTCCAGTTCCTTGACTTTTTTTAACAGGTCACGCTCCATCTTCATCATGTACAACTCATGCTTCAGCCGTTCATTTTCTATCTGAAGCTTCTCTATCTCGCTGCGAGGCTCCTGATCGACTTTGCGTCTGCCACGGCGATCTTCAAGGCCTGCTTCGCCTAATTCTTTGAAGCGTTTGACCCATGTATAGACTTGCTGGTAGCTGACGTTGTATTTGATGGCACATTCGCCATAGTTGTTGCCGCTGGCAAGGCATTCCTTGACTATCTGGATACGTTCTTCTTTGGTAGTTTTTCTTGATGCAGTCATACGGCTTCCTCCTGACATCTTGCGCTGTGAGAAGTCTTTGCCGTCATTATACATCTTTACCCAAGTCTTAAGTTGCATTACGTTCCTAAGCCCATATCTGGCAGCAATCAGTTTGTATGAGCCTTCTCCATTCAGATAGCTTAAAACTGCATCACGTTTTAACTCTGCAGAATATATTGCAATGCGTTCATATTCCTTGAAAGGTTTCTCTCCTTGCTCCTGGTATTGGTAGATCCACCACTTTACAGCGGATACATCTATTCCCAATGTTTCTGCAACTTCAGCTCTGCTCATCTTTTCTTCAAAACAAAGTTTTGCATAGTGTAGCCTCACGTCTGCTGGAATCTTATTCCTGTCCATAAGAAAACTCCCTTCGCGATTAACAGTGTTTTGTTTTTCACTGTCTCTCGTAAAGGGAGCATATCAGAAGCGAGGACTTCTCTGTTGCGTAGATTATTACTTGGGTTGAACCGCCGTATGCCGAACGGCACGTACGGTGGTGTGAGAAGGGCTACTCGTTAGCCCCTACTCGATTGCTCAGTCTTCCTCGGCTTTCTATGGTACAATTACTATGTATGGGTAAAATATTGTATATCGATGGGCTTGAGGTGGAAGTAACCAAAAAGCGCATCAAGAGAATGAATATGAGAATAAAGGAACCGGACGGTCGCATTGTCATAAGCGCGCCTTACGGCACGCCGGATTTTGCGATAGCGGAGTTCGTCAGGAGCAAGCGGAGATGGATAGATAGAAACGTGGCACGTATTGTCCAAAGAGCAGAGGCTCATCCGGAGCCGCAATCGAGAGCTGAGAAAGAGGCCCGGAGGAGAGATCTCAAGAAGAGAATCGAACTGCGACTTCCGTATATTGAGGAAGTGACCGGCCTTTCCTGCAGCGGATGGACTATTCGTGACATGCATACCAGATGGGGGAGCTGCAATACAAAGACTCACCACATCAATCTCAGTCTGATGCTGGCCACCAGGAGCGACGCAGAGCTCGATTACGTGATATTGCACGAATTGGTGCATACGGTTGTACCGGACCACGGACCCGAATTCTATGCACTTATGGACAGATATATGCCAGGATGGAAGACACTAAGGAAGAGTTTACACAGGAGTTAAATGGAAGTTCCTAATCTAATTGTCGATCTCGCAATAATGCTAACCACTGCTGCAGTGGTAACCATTATTTTCAAAAAGCTCAGGCTACCGAGTATCCTGGGATATATTGTCGCGGGATACTTGATGGGATCGAATTTCCTGCATTATTTCAATGTGCATAGCATATCTTCCATTGAGACTTGGAGCGAGATCGGAGTAGTAATCATACTATTTCACATAGGTCTCGAATTCGATTTCCACAAACTTGCCGACATAGGAAGTACCGCCATAATTTCAGCTGCGGTTAAGATGTCAGGTGTTATGTGCATAGGTTATGCCTTCGGCAGGCTGCTCGGTATGTCAACCATGAACTGCGTTTTCCTCGGTGCGATGCTCTCAATAAGCTCGACGGTGGTAATACAGAAATGCTTTGAAGATATGGAGCTTTCCGAGAAGAACTTCGCTAAGATTGTTATGGGTTCTCTCGTGATGGAGGATGTATTTGCAGTATTCATGATGGTAATACTGACTACGATTTCGGTCCAAAAGGGAGGTGGCAGCGAAACGCCGATTTTGCTCATAGCGATGGTCGGTTATCTCATCCTTTGGGTGGTACTGGGCATTTTCATAGTCCCGACTTTCTTGAACAGGGTCATGAAATTTATGAGTGATGAGACGCTTACTCTCCTGAGTCTGGGATTTTGCTTTCTAATGGCGCTCCTGGCCGAGAAGCTCGGATTTTCCATGGAGCTCGGAGCGTTTATTGCAGGATCTCTCTTTGCGGGAACTGTTCATGTTCACGATATTGAAAGAGTCACTAAAGGCGTCAAGGATATGTTCGGTGCGGTATTTTTTCTCTCGGTAGGAATGATGGTAGACCCTGAGATAATTGCAAGCCGCTGGACGTCTATAGTGCCTATCGCAATCATCGCCGTAGTTGCAAAACTCATATTTGCCACAATAGGAGTCTTGCTCTCGGGGCAGGATGCTGAAACCGCCGTACGCGCGGGGACCTCTCTGGCACCTATTGGTGAATTCTCATTCATTATAGCGAGCCTCGGAATATCCCTGGGAGTCATGGATGAATATCTTTATCCCGTGATAGTTGCAGCTTCCATTCTTACGATAATAATTACACCCGTTCTGATAAGGCAGACCGATTCTATAATCGACATTGCCGCTCGCGTGCTGCCGGAAAGACTGAAGAGAAAGATAAGAAGCCATACTTCAAAGGACCAGTCGGCCAGGGAACATACATCCGAATGGCAGATAGTGCTCAGGAATTATATAAGAAGCTTTGTAATTTACGGCGGTATAATGCTGACTTCGGTTTTGATAGGTACTAATATCGTTTATTACTATACACGTCTGGCTGCGGGAGAAATGGTGGGAGAAGTTGCAGGCACGCTCTTCCCTTGGCTGGTCATACTCATACTTGCCAGACCTTTCCTCGGGCGAAGCAGCGCTGCATTTACAAAGCTCTGGGTAGATAGGAAGGCCAACCGCCCGCCGCTTGTGGCCATGATAATGCTCAAAGTAGCTGCTCTGGTAACGCTGATACTCATACCTTTTGTGGTATTGTTCGAAATAGAAAACCCGCTGGTGTTGCTTTTTATTCCGCTGGCGATTTACATAATAGCAAGATTGGATTTCATATCCTCATATTACCTGCAACTCGAGGCCAAGTTCCTCGCAAATCTCAACCAAAAGACTATCGAGGGAACGGGAGGATCCGTTACACCTCATCATTGGCTGGACAAGGACTATAATATTACGAGCTGGACAGTTCCGAGCGCTTCCTCATATGCGGGAAAATCCATTCAGGAACTCGATTGGGGACGCAAGATGGGCGTATATGTGGTCAAGATAAAAAGAGGCGATAAGAACCACACCATGCCACCGGCAAGCATGCATATAAAAGAGGGTGACAAGGTATATGCCATAGGAGTTAAACAATCGCTTGAGTCGTTCGTGTCTGCAATCGAGACAGAGAACCTCAAGGGAATCAAAACGCTCAGAGACTTTATGGCACAAGATTATACAGATGAAGGAAATGAGCTTGCATCTGCTGCTATTGAGGTCAGGGGTAGCGAGAGCTATGTAGGCAAACCAATCAGAAAAAGCGGCATCAATGCAAGAGGGCATTGTATGATACTCGGCATAGAAAGGGAAGGCTATGCTACCCTGATGCCGGATGCCAATATGATAATCCAAGAGGGAGATATACTCTGGATAATCGGTACGAATGATAATCTCAGTCGAATTGCCGCACACTCGGCCGGTGTCGACGGAAGTGAGGAGTGCTGCAGCATCGATGAGTCAGCTGAAACAGCCACGGAAGGAGGAATTGCATGAGTTGGGCAGTAGTGAGCAAATACATACTCCCGCCGTTAATCGGCGCGGTAATCGGGTATTTTACCAACCTGATTGCTGTTAAGATGCTATTCTTCCCTCACGAAGAAAAGCACATCTTCGGCTTTCGCGTGCCTTTTACACCGGGAGCCATTCCTAAGGGTAAGGCTCGCCTGGCCAAGGCAGCGGGTGAAATAGTGGTCAATGACCTTTTTACTAAGGAAGACATTTCGAGCCGCATGCTGACCGAAGAGGTTGAAAAGCCCCTTATAGACAGGGCGATGGCCATACTGGGTGAGGATATACGAAACACCGGAGCGATATTGGTCGGAGGAAAAGAAAAGTACGATGAACTCGAACTGAACTTCACAGAGCTTCTCTCCTATAAAATAGGCGAAGCCATAAAGAGCATGGATCTTCAAAATGTCATCAAGGCCGAAGGTATCAAGTTGCTAAACAAGCATGTTGCAGGCTCAACGCTGCTCAGCATAGTCGTATCCGATAAAATGATAGACAGGATAATGCGCAGCGTGGCAGATAAGATGGAAGAGTTTATCGACGGAAGAGGTGCTGATATGATTGCCGATATCACATCATCGAGGATACACGATCTCGGAAACCGCACCGCACTTCACGTACTTGAGCAGGCCGGATACAGCGAAGAGGTGGTAAGAGAAAAGCTGGTCACCGCGTACAGAGAATCTGTTGTAAATGCGGTCAATTCGGCATTGAAACGAATCGATGTTGCATCTATAGTTGAAAACAAGATAAACTCGATGTCTGTGGAGGAACTCGAAAAAGGAGTTCTACAGGTAATGAAAACCGAGCTCGACATGATAGTCAGGCTCGGAGCGCTTATCGGATTTGTGATAGGCAGCATAAATATATTCATCTAACGGAGGTAAGAAATGAAGAAGTTTACTATTGAGATGGAAGACGGCGGAGTAATGAAAGGTGAACTCTACGAGGATATTGCACCTAAGACGGCTGCTAATTTCGAGAAGCTTGCCAATGACGGTTTTTATGACGGCCTTATATTTCACCGCGTAATCCCGGGTTTCATGATTCAGGGTGGTTGCCCGGACGGAACCGGAATGGGTGGCCCGGGATATTGCATTGAAGGTGAGTTTACGGCAAACGGCTTTAAGAACAATCTGAAGCATGAGAGGGGAGTTCTCTCAATGGCCAGAGCCATGGATCCGAATTCCGCAGGCTCGCAGTTTTTCGTAATGACTACGACATCGCCTCATCTTGACGGACAGTATGCCGCATTCGGTAAGGTTACCGAGGGTATGGATGTTGCGGATAAGATTGTAAACAGCAGGACAAATGCTATGGATAAACCTCTTGTTGATCAGAAGATAAAGAGCATAAGAGTAGAGGGATAATACTCCGGAGGCGGAGACAATGGTAGAAGCAAAAAGCAATTGGGAAAAACTGCAAAAGAAGCTGTTTGAGATGGTGTCTATAGGCGTCACCAACAACAAACTGAATCAGGGTTATGACATAATAAGCACCCTGGCGCTTATATTGAATCTTATAGCAGCTTTTGCATCGACTTTTGACGATATCAGGGCAGCGCACGGAAAGCTCTTGGCTACAATAGATACTGTAACGGTGCTCTTCTTTGCGATTGACTACGTGCTGAGAATACTTACCGCATCGCAGCAGTACAAAGGTTGCTCGGAGGGTAAAGCAATAACAAAATATGTGACATCTGCCTACGGCATTGTAGACCTCCTGTCCTTCCTGCCGCATTATTTGCCGGCCTTTTTCCCGGCAGGCGCCGCGGTATTCCGCATGTTCAGGGTAGTCAGGATATTCAGACTTTTCAGAGTAAACGCTTACTCCGATTCGCTTACTCTCATAGGCAATGTACTTAAAAACAAGAAAACACAGATAATGGCATCCGTGTTCATCATAGTGCTTCTCATATTGGCTTCCAGCCTTTGCATGTACAGCGTAGAGCACGATGCTCAGCCGGATGTATTCAAAAACGCCTTTTCGGCCATTTGGTGGGCAACCTCAACCTTGCTCACGGTCGGTTACGGAGACATATACCCGATTACTGTGATGGGGCAGATACTCGGTATAGTAATTACATTCCTCGGTGTCGGACTTGTAGCCATTCCAACAGGTATTATTTCCGCAGGATTCATTGAGGAATACCAAAAGGCCACAAGGCTTGCGGATATAGAGCAGGAACAGGATGTGAGATTTATCGAGGCATCAATAGATGAAGGAGATGTCTGGGCCGGGAAGACCGTAAGCGAAATTGCCATGCCGAGCGGTACTATCATTGCCATAATTATCAGGGGTAAAGAGACCGTAGTTCCGAGAGGTGATGTAATAATCGAACTCGGTGACAAGCTCATCATATGTGCGGAGTCTGCAACCGAAGGTATGCTGGAGGATGTAAAAGAGATAATTCTCCGAAAGAATCATTCGTGGAACGGACAGATGATAAAGGATCTCGATATTTCAAGGCAAACGTACATCGTAATGGTGGACAGAGACGGTAAGATGATTAAGCCTTACGCGGATCTGGTGCTGGAGGAAGGTGACAGGGTAATAGTCTACACCAAGGAAAGCATCAACAAATACATCCGAGATGGTGGGTTTTAATAAGACGAGTCGGACTTCCAGAAGCTCCTGAAGAAGAGCATTAGAAGAGGATAGATCTCAAGTCTGCCCGCCAGCATAAGCGCGCTCATCACAAGCTTGGTGAACCAACTGTAATCTGATGAGATGCCGCTGACAGCAGGAAGACCTATGGAAGATCCGGTATTGGTAATCATGGCCTGGGAGTAATTCAGAGCATCATAAAGGCTCATATTATCCAGGGATAGGAGTAGAGCTCCAAATAAATACGTAATCATGAAGAGCGCAATGAAGAGGTTGGCACGAGCGACCCATTCGCTCTTCATTTCTTTTCTGTCATATTTAATAGTACGCACGCTGTTCGGATGGATATTCCTGTATATGCTGGCCGCCACTGTTTTAAGGGCGATAATTATGCGCGCATTCTTGATACCGCCACCCGTGGATAAAGAGCAGGCTCCGAAGAACATCTGAAGCAGCACGATAATTATGCAGGCAGTAGGCCACAGACGTACATTCGCAGTGTAATATCCCGCGGTGCTCATAAACGAAATGAACTGCATGATTGACTCTCCGAATGCACTGAGAAAGTGCTTTTCCGGAGCGGCCGCAATGATAAAGCCTGCAAGCACAATTCCCGTTATGATAACGCGCCATACATAGAATCTGAACTCACCGCTTTTTCGAAAGCCATGCAACTTTTCTCTTTTCATATACACGAAGAATGAAATATTGACGGATGACATAAAGGCAAATACTGTGATGATTATCTTAATCGGAAGGTTTGCCAGTCTTATGTCTCCGTTATTAATATGCCTGAGTCCGGCGGTGCTCGAATTGGAAAGAGCAGAGAGCAGGGCATCGAAGACGTTCATTCCGAATGCTGCGAGCAGTATGAACTGAATAACCGTAAAAGCAGCGTAGAGCATGAAGATCTTTCTATAGATGTTGCGGAAGCCTGTCTCGCTTTTCAGAAAATCCGGACCAGGGAACTCAGTTGCGGCCAGGCTCCATCCTATATACCTTCTGCTAGGGAGCACAGACAGCGCAAACATTATGATGCCGACGCCTCCGAGCCAATTGGTGGTGGATCTCCAAAGCCTGAGAGCAGGGGAAAGAGTAGCGAGGTCATACACTCCCGTTCCCGTAGTGGTCCAGCCGGCGGTGGATTCGACAAGGGCGTCAATAGGTGAACACGACTTTATGCCAATCATATAGATGCCTGCAGAAACAAGTATCAGAAGCACCCATGTGAATATCGTGGTCATGAAATATATTCTCGGCTGTACCTGTGCATTTATCTCTCCTCCGAGCTTACGGCATACCAAACCGAAGAAGAATGAGAAAATGCACGCAGCCGTAAAGGCGTTGATTACGGCAAATTCTCCGAGCAATATTGCTGCTGCAAGAGAAGGCAGCATGAACAGGCCGCTGATAATCAGTGCCGAAGACATGTTATTCAGGATGAACTTCTTGCTTGCCTTCATTTTTTATGCCCTGTTAGGTCTCCAAAAGAATGTCGAGAATAATACGAACAGCGTGCTGAGCTCCAGCCTGCCTCCAATCATAACGAAGGACAGCACGAGCTTGCTGAAGCTGTTATAAAAACTGTATGTACAAGTAGGACCGACTTCTGCAAGTCCCGGCCCGACGTTGCTTATGCAAGACAGAGTGGCAGTGAAGTTCGTAATCAGATCTCCCTGCCCGAATAGGGATATCAACAGAGTTCCTGTCAGTATGGTGAAAAAGTACATGGTAAGGAAACCGATAATAAACGAGAGCGTGTCAGGCGTGAGCTTGCGTCTGTCGACCGCAACATCGCTGACAACACGTCCGTGCAGCTTGAGTATAATTTCGCGCCTTAGCATCTTTCCGAGGGTGAGGAGACGGATTACCTTAATGCCTCCTGCTGTGGATGAGCTGCAGCTGCCGATTACCATGAGAATGACGATTATCATAAGGCAGAAAGTAGGCCAAAGGTCAAAGTTGACGGTGGCATAACCCGTTGTGGATACCAATGTTATTACCTGGAAGGCCGAATCCCTTACTGCTTCGTAGATGCTTGAATATCCGTAGCTCGTAAGAAGGGATATGCTTATGCCCGAAATTGCGAGTGCGAGTATCACCAGATAAAGCCTGAACTCCTCGTTCTTGAAAACATCCCTGATGTTTCCGCGAATGATGAAAAAGTAAAGCTCAAAATTGGTGCCCGCAAGGAACATAAAGACGGTAATTACCCATACTATGTAATCGCTGTTGAAGTGTGCAACGCTGTCGTTATATGTCGAGAAGCCTCCTGTGGCCATGGTTGTAAATGCGTGATTTACGGCATCATAGAGGCTTAAGCCGCCTGCCATGAGGAAGATGACCTCGGCAAGTGTAAGCACGATATATACGATGTAAAGTCTCTGTGCAGTGCCCGTAAAGCTGGTCGACACCTTGGTGACCGTAGGACCCGGCGTCTCCGCCATGGCGATGTTTCTGGCCTTGATGCCGAAGCTCGGAAGAAATGCCACGAAGAGCACGATAATACCCATGCCACCGAGCCACTGTGTGAGTGATCTCCAAAGCAGAATGGATCTCGGCAGGAACTCTATATCTCCGATTATGGTGGCTCCCGTTGTGGTAAAGCCGGATGCCGTCTCAAAGAAGGCGTCGAAGAAATTCGGGATCGATCCGGTGATCATATAAGGCAGGCAGCCTATCAGGGATGCAATAAGCCAGACTGTGGCCACGAGGAAATACGTATGCCTCGGACGAAGTTTTAAGGCTGCGATATCCGAGCCGAAAGCCCTTTTTATAATCGCCGCCAGCACGACGCAAATTATCATGACAAGAGAAAAAGCTCTGACGGAAGAATCCTCCCTATGTATCAGAGCGGTTATAAGCGGAAGCAAAAAGCATGCCGCCAAAAGATTCATAAATAAACCATAGAAATTCGCAAGTTGCTTCATATCTATATGTTTATGCGTTCTCTATCTCACAATACCCAGTCTTGATGTAGGACGCACGAGTTTTTCAATATATCCTATCTCGGATACGAGGCAAACGACGATTACGCGGTCGCCGTCTCTGATGGTGGTATTACCATCAGGGATGATGGTCTCGCTGCCTCTCCTGATAGCGGCAATTATGACATAGTCCGGTAGGTTCAAATCCTTCAAAGGAGTATTGAGCATGCTGATTCTGTCTGAGGCGTATATCTCCATCAGCTCTGCCTGGCCTTGCAGGAGGACAGATGAGAGTACGCGCTTGGATCCTCTGATGGATCTGAGCAAGCTGCTAACCGTAATATCCAATGGGTTTAATACCATGTCGATACCCAGTTTGGATATGAGATCCTTATAGCTCTCATGACTGACCTTGGATATGACATCTTCAACACCGTGATTATTGGCGGTGAGCGCCAGTAGGAGATTCTCCTCATCGTAGCCCGTGCATGTGACGAAAGCATCCATCTGATCGAGGTCTTCATCTTCGAGCAGGGGGATGTTTGCGCCGTCGCCGTTAATCACCATCACATTTTGAAGTTTGTTGCTGAGATAATGGCAGCGCTCGCGATCCTTTTCTATTATCTTGACCTTGGAACCGTACTCACTGAGCTTACGGGCCAGGTAATAACCGGTTTTTCCTCCGCCTATTATCATAACGTTTCTGGTGTTGGCATGATGGAATCTGGAGTGAACCTTCTTGCTGAGTTTTAGGACTTCTTCTTTTTCACCGATAAGGTAGATGAGGTCACCCTTCTCAACTATATCATTGCCGTGCGGGATAATCATCTTGCCGTTTCTGGAGATTCCAATAATCAGGAATTCAGGCATGGCGGAACGGAAATCTATAAGGCTGCGCCCGATAATATCAGGAATCTTTTCAGCTTCAAACTCAATCAGCGAAATCTCATCAAAGGTATATATACCGTTGCTTAGAGTGTACTTTTCTATCAGATACCTGTAAATCTCTCCCGTAATAAGAATGTCGGGATTTACGAGTTGATCGATATTGTAATGATCCTTGATGAAGCCCATCTGGTTCATGTGCTCGGGATCTCTGACCCTTGCAGCAGCGTATTTACAGCCGAGAGTCTTGGCAAACGAAGCTGCGAGGATATTTGTATCATCGGAAGTTGTGACGCTGAAGAGAAAATCGGTATGTGCAACGTCAATGTCCTTCAGCAGTTCAACTGTCTTAGCGTCTCCGTTTATCGTCATGACGTCATACTGCTGAGCAATCTGGTTGAGTTTATCGTCATTGATGTCGACAAGCGTGATATCGTAATCCCCGTCGGTAAGAGCCTCCACGAGGCGAAGGCCGAGTTTGCCGGCTCCGAGTATTGCAATTTTCATATTTTTTACTTCTCCGAACTAGTCCCTTTTGGGTAATAATATGCTGTTTAGCGATTACATATTATATTCCTATGTATTTTTCTTTGCAATAATTCACTTCATGTTGATAATTAATTAAATAGTATTTATATTAGTATCATAAATCAATTAAAACAGTAGACATATAAAATGCGTTTAATGTATACTTTGGTTACAAAACGGTTACAGAACGGTTACACTCAGGTTACAAAAAGCTACGAGAATTTTTGATGTGTTTTGATTTTTTTAAGAAAAAAAGAGAGGGGGTATAGCGTTGGACAGCACTTTATCCAAAGTCTGTGAAACATATATCTCCAATAGGGATGAACTTCGTCGGATTTTCAGAAGCTATGGCAGGTCTATGCATCTTATGGGAGCTGCTGTTCTTACTGCGGCCAATCAGACTCCTAATGAAGGGAAACTCCTTGCAAGTGAAGAGCTTCTCAGGAGCAAGGAGAACGACGTTTCTCCAATCAGGGGCGCGATAAAGACCGTTACCTCAGTTCATATGTCTCTCAGTGAGAGCGCTGAGAAGTATTATACTGACTTGAGAAGGACTTACGATCTCATCAGAATTAACAGAGGCGCAAATGACGACAAATTCTATATTGCGGCCATGATGATGAGTGAGTATATATCGAACATGGTGCAGATTCTTCTGCTGGTCGACAGAGCTGGATCCATTTACGAGGAAGTCGGAAAGCTTTGCAAAGAGTCGGGCGCGCATGTCTCGTATCCGACTTCAGCGTTCGGTGCGGTTGCGGGCATCACCAATATAAAGCAGTTTGTAAAAGATGTCGATGCAGTCAGAGCAAATCTATCCGATTCGAGTGTGATGAGGGGTCTTGCAGGCGATATGTACATGATTATCGGCATGATACCTGAGGATGTAAAGATTAAGACTGACAGGGCCAAGGATATATATACTTATCTTGAGAAGATGGGATTCAGCTTTACCGGAGTTGAGGAAGGCGGCAGCCTGGGATTCTTGACAGGACTCGATATGCCTGCTGAGGAGATTGCGGCAGCCCTGTACGATGCGGATGAATTCCTAAAGGAATACAGCGGCTTTGTCGAAGACGGAAATCCTACCATTTTGAGACACGTATATGCAGCGATGCTCACATTTTTGGCATATCTTCCTGAGAGAGGAGTGGAAGGAATTAAAACCAAACTGGAGAAGGAGAAGGAATCTCTTAAAAGAATGGCCCTTATGCAGACTCAGATGGTTATGGATATTCAGATGCAGTATGTTGATCAAGAGGAACTGCATATATAGAGGATAAGAAATCAGAATATAAAGATGTATACGGAGACGGATCTTTTGCGGAAGCCGTCTCTTTTTACGTGCTGAGTGAAGTGGTACAATTGGGCTATGAAAGAAGAGATGAAAAGGACAACGCTTTGCTATATAGAAGACAGAGGGCGCTGGCTTATGCTGTATAGAAACAGAAAGCCGGATGATCCGAATGAAGGCAAGTGGCTAGGCATAGGCGGTAAGATAGAGGAAGGTGAGACTCCCGACGACTGCAATATGCGAGAGGTGCTGGAGGAGACCGGGCTGAGGCTGAAATCTGCGATTTTCCATGGTGTCATAAAGTTCAGAGCGACTACATACGAGGATGAGGACATGTACCTCTTTACCTCGTCGGACTTTGAACCTGCAGACGAAGAAGCGGCTAAGGAGTTTGACGAAAGCGGAGAGTATGAACTGCCCGTATGCAGCGAAGGAGAGCTTTGCTGGATCGGTAAGGACAGGCTTCTTGAGCTTCCTATGTGGGAGGGCGACAGAGCGTTTATAAGCAGACTGCTCGAGGGAGCAGAGGACATCTCGATGACATTGCAATACACAGGTGAGCACTGTAAAATTATAGAGGATTGATAAGACTGCTCGGCTTTCGGAAGGAGAGTAATGCATATGAAGGAGTACATCGAAAGGATTAAGGCCGCGGAGGAACTTTGCTGGGTCAATCCCAATATGGTTTCGGCTGAAGAGGGCCTTTCTCAGATAGAGTTCAACGCCGATGATGTCGCGGATGCGGCAGCAAGACTCAAGAGATTTGCACCTCTTATTGTGCACTATTTTCCTGAGACGAGACCGGAAGGGGGAATAATCGAATCGCCTCTTACCGAGATTCCTGAGATGAAGGAGGCTCTTAACAGGGACGGCGCCAGGCTTACGGGACAGCTCTATCTTAAAAGAGACAGTGACCTAAAAGTAGCAGGCTCGGTCAAAGCCAGGGGCGGAGTGTATGAAGTTCTGAAACATACGGAAGATCTGGCTCTCGAAAACGGTATACTAAACGGCATAGATGATGATTATCTCAAGCTTGCAAGTGATGAGGCCAGGGCTTTCTTCGGAGAGCACAAGGTGCAGGTCGGATCTACCGGCAACCTCGGAATGAGCATAGGCATTATGTCCGCTGCGATAGGCTACGAAGCCATAGTTCATATGTCTATGGATGCTAAGCAGTGGAAAAAGGATCTCCTTCGCGAGAGGGGTGCCACGGTCATAGAGTATGAAGGTGACTACGGCGCTGCGGTTGAGCAGGGAAGAGCCGAGTCCGATGCGGATCCTATGAGTTACTTTGTCGATGATGAGAACTCAGCTGCGCTTTTCCTGGGATATGCAGTTGCCGCAGGAAGAATGGATGAGCAGTTTAAGAAAGAGGGTATAGTCGTCGATGATAATCATCCGCTCTTTGTATATCTTCCTTGCGGAGTAGGCGGAGCACCGGGAGGAATCACCTTCGGACTCAAGCTCCTTTACGGTGATAATGTGCACTGCTTCTTTGTGGAACCTACGGAGTGCCCTTGCGTGCTGGTGGGCCTTGAGACAGGCGAGATGAATAAGATATGCGTGCAAGACATCGGACTTTCGGGTAAGACAGAAGCTGACGGACTTGCCGTGGCCAGGCCGTCGGGGCTTGTGTGCAGACTTATGAACCTCTTAATGGCAGGAGAGTTTACTGTAGGTGATGACAAGCTGAACTTTTATCTCAGAAAGCTGTATAACAGCGAAGGGCTGTATATTGAGCCGAGCTCATGCGCAGGATTTATTGCACCTGCCAAGGTAAGCATCGATGGGGATGCAAGAAGGTATCTGAGACAGCACGAACTTGAGGACAGGATGAGTGATGCGGTGCATATAGTCTGGGCCACAGGCGGCAGCATGGTGCCTCAGGAAATCAGGAACAAATTGCTTAAGGGTTGATAACCCGAGAACACGTAGATACAAAAATCATAACTGACAGGAGGAATTGAAGTGGACAGCGTATTGCAAAGCACTTGTGAGACTTTCATAAGAAATCGGGACATGCTGAAAGAAAATTTCAGGCACGAAGGTATGGTGATGCACCTTATGGGTGCTGCCGTGATGACGGCCGCAGGAGAAGCACTCAGCATTACAAAATACAAGAAGTGCGAGGATTTCATCGATTCCAGGGCCGGTGTTTTCTCATCGCTTCGCGGAATTCTTAAAGTACCAATGGTTATTAACATGGCGCTGAGCAAGGATCCTGAGGTTTATTTCGACAAAGTGCAGCAGGTATATGCCGATATAAATGAAAGCAGAGGAAGCAAAGACGAGAGACTGTTTCTCGCAGCGATGATTATCGCCTCTAAGGCCACGAATGCCCTTGAAACATCCGACTTAATAGATATTGCAGGTAAGATTTACGACAGAACCGATGCGGCAGGAAGGCTGTTTGCCGATATGTCCGCATATGTCACCGCGGCATCAGTTGCGACTGCGGGTGTCTATGATGTTGATGCGTTTGCAGAGGAACTCGAGCTTTGCAAGGAGGAACTCAATCAGCCTGCGGAGATAGGCAGGGTGCCGGAGGAATTATGCATGCTGCTTGCGGCTCAGCCGGGTGAAGTAGAGGATAAATGTGACAGAGTTAGGGAGATAAGCGCTGCACTAGGTGCCAGGAAGATTGGACTGGGTAGCGGTGATGCTGCATCTATGCTTGCGGCACTTGCAACGCTGGACATGACAGCGGATGAGATAGCAGATGCTGTCAATGCAGCCGACAATTATCTTAAGAATCAGAAGGGCTTCGGCTTTATGGGAACGGGAGCTGCGACACGACATATGTATGCCGCCATGTTGGCATGCATCGCTTATTCGGACGATAGCGGAGCAGATGAAATAGGCGGAGGAGCTGCAATCAATGATGCCATAAGAAACAGATACACTGCATCGATGCTGCTCAGTCAACAGATCATGCTGCAGACGCAGATGATGATGCTCTCGCAGACGGGAAGCCCGCTTGCATAGGAATCTAGATTGAAGATAGTAAAAGAGCGCCGAGGCGCTCTTTTCGATTGTCTTATTTGTTGTGGTATTTGATGTTCTACTGCGCGAGATCTTCTTCGCTCCAAGGATGGGCTTCGACATTTGCCTCATGCTCTGCCTCGGTATTTGCGTAATAGACTGTTCCGTCCGGACCTGCATAGAAGAAGAGGTATTCGTTTGATTCAGGATTAAGCACCGCATCAACCGAAGCACCTATTACCTGGCAGATAGGGCCCGGAGGAAGTCCGGCGTGCTTGCGCGTGTTGTACGGACTGTCGCTGTCGAGCTGACTCTGCTTGAGATCCACTCTGTCCTCCTGGAATATGTAGCAGACCGTAACGTCGCTTCCGAGAGACATTCCCTTATCTATTCTGTTCATGAATACGCCTGCAACGCCTGCCTGATCAGGGGCGGTGGCTTCTTTCGTTACGATGGACGCAAGGGTCAGGATTTCGTGAACCGAGAACTTTGATGATTCAATCGCATCGCGCCTTACATCGAGCTCTTCCTGCATGCGGTCCAGGCACATTTCGGTAAATCCTTCTATGGTGGAATTGTCGGTTGTTACGAAATATGTGTCTGCATAGATATACCCCTCGAGAGGGTATGTAATGTCATCGTCCAAGATATCATCGGTCAGGAACCAATACCTGTCTATGAGTTCGGAGAGGTAGGTCTTGTCGTTCCACTTATCCATTATTTCGTCCGCGGTAAACGGCAACTGCTCCGCGATCGCGGCGGCCACCTGCTCGAGGCGGGCTCCGTCTCTGACTTCAACAGACTCCTTGGATACGTAATTGAAATCTCCTTCGTTTATGGCCTTCATCATTGAGTTGAACGACATGCTCTTGTTGAAGACATAGGTATTGGCCTGGAGGCTGTTATAGCCGCCGATCCTGGAGTTTACCTTGGCCCAGAATCTGCTTCTAACAAGGCCGGCATCGTCGAGAATGTCGACTATGGATGATGCGCCGGAGCCGTTTGGTATCTCAACTATTACAGGGTCTTCGTTACCCGGCTCTACTGGGCGGAGACCCATGGTGTATGCACCGCCTCCTCCGACTGCTATGGCCAGCAGGAGTATAAGTATGAGGAGAAACTTTGGGGCTCCTCTCTTCTTCTTTCTTACTTGTGTTGATGCGTGTTTCATCAAAAAAATCCTCTTACTGTGTTATAATCATTGTGCAATAATTGTGTTCTTATTGCTTGGAAAAATGTTCCTCACAGTTTTCTATTATATAGGAATGGAGATTAAATGACAAAAGAAACGAAAACGGAGCAGGGCGGATTCAAAGCTTTCCTCGAGAGAAAGAACATAGAGATAAGTGCGAAGCGCTACGGCATCGATGCGCTTTCTGCAATGGCGCAGGGTCTTTTTTGCTCCCTGCTCATAGGCACAATAATCAATACTCTCGGAACTCAGTTTAAAATAGGATTTTTGACAAATCCAGTGTGGGTGGTTAATGAATCGACGAGTTATACTGTGGGCGGCCTTGCGGTGGCCATGACCGGGCCGGCGATGGCTATAGCCATCGGCTATGCGCTGAAAGCGCCTCCGCTCGTCCTCTTCTCGCTGGCCACTGTAGGCTTTGCGGCCAATGGTCTCGGAGGAGCGGGCGGCCCGCTCGCAGTCCTGATAATTGCCATCATCGCAGCCGAGTGCGGTAAGGCAGTATTCGGTGAGACCAAGGTAGATATACTTGTCACACCGCTTGTTACGATTGGTATCGGAGTGCTTCTGTCATATTGGTGGGCTCCGGCTCTCGGAAGTGCTGCCATGAAGGTGGGCACGCTCATAATGTGGGCCACTGAACTAAGACCTTTCATGATGGGCATACTCGTATCCGTAATAGTCGGCATGGCGCTGACTCTTCCGATTTCATCCGCTGCAATCTGTGCAGCTCTCGGACTCACAGGCCTCGCGGGAGGCGCTGCTGTTGCCGGATGCTGCGCACAGATGATAGGATTTGCCGTCATGTCATTTCCTGAGAACAAATGGGGCGGACTCATCTCGCAGGGCATCGGAACATCGATGCTGCAGATGGGTAATATTGTAAAGAATCCTCGTATCTGGATAGCGCCGACACTTACCGCAGCCATAACGGGACCTATTGCGACCTGCATATTCAAGCTTCAGATGAACGGCGCCGCCGTTTCGAGCGGCATGGGAACCTGCGGGTTTGTCGGACAGATAGGAGTTTACTCCGGCTGGGTGGCTGATGTTGCATCCGGTGCAAAGGCATCCATTACGGGAATGGACTGGGCAGGACTTATACTGATCAGCTTCGTGCTGCCGGCAATCCTTGCACCGCTTATAAATATGGGTTGCCGCAAGATGGGCTGGGTCAAGGACGGAGACCTGACGCTTTAGTTTAAAAGATGAGCGAAATATACGATATAGCAGTAATAGGTGGCGGAGCATCGGGACTGATGCTGGCAGCCAATCTGGATATAGGGTATTCCTCGGGCATAGTGCTCGAGGGTACTTCTTCTGTGGGAACTAAACTCCTGATGAGCGGCGGCGGCAGGTGCAATATAACGCACGGAGGCTCGATAAAGGACTTCGTATATGCTTACGGTGATGCCGGTCCGCCTCTCAGAAGCTGCTTGTACAAGCATAATAATCTTGAGCTTATATCATGGCTTGAGGATAAGGGCGTCGAGACGATTGAAGAAGATGGGAGAGTTTTCCCTGCGACCATGAAGGCAAAGGACGTGCTGGATGCCCTTGTGGGAGAGGTAAAGCGGAATAAGTGGCAGATTGAGACACCTGCGAAGGTCTGCGGACTCGTGAGAAATGAAGAAGCAGGTACATGGGAGCTTGAGATTGAGGACCACGAAAAGATAGAGGCTCGAAGTGTCGTCGTTGCATCCGGCGGAATTACATATCCGGAGACAGGCTCGGACGGTTCCGTCTTCGTACTGCTCAGAGAACTTGGGGTATGTATAAAAGAGCCGAAATCTGCACTCGCCCCCATATACGTCGAGGATTATCCTTATGCGGAGCTTGCGGGAATATCTCTTTCAGGTGTAAGCGTTACGACATTCGGAAGCGATGCATCGTGCACATGCAAGGGAAAGTCGGCAAGGATGACAGGTGATTTGCTCTTTACGCATGAGGCGTTCTCCGGACCTGTGATACTTAATATCTCGAAGTATGCAGAATCGGGAGAGATTATAAGAGTCAGCTACAATAAAGAATTTGAAGAATTGCCGAAGCGCATGCAGAGGATGCTGGAGGATAGGGCCAGAGGGGAGTCCGGTGATGTGAAGACCAAACTGCTCGCATCGCTATTGGACAGAGACGACTTTACGGTATCTTCAGTATCTGAGCGTGGCATGGTAAGCACGGGCGGCGTGCTGCTGGATGAAATGGATATGAAGAGCATGAGGAGCATCAAATATGACACTCTATACGTAATAGGGGAGGCTCTTGCTGCCGACGGTATAACAGGCGGATATAATCTGCAGATGTGCTGGTCTACAGCGCATGCGTGTGCGGATGTTTTAAAGAAGAGAATATAGGGAGAAGGACTATGGTTTCATTTGAATGTGATTACATTGCAGGGGCTCATCCGGAGATACTGAAGAGGCTTGAGGAGACAAACATTGAAGCACTTCCGGGATATGGCTTTGATAAATACACTGAGAGCGCAAAGGAAAAGATAAAGGCGGCTTGCGGATGCCCTGAAGCGGAAGTGGAACTTTTGGTTGGCGGCACGCAGACGAATGTCATTGTTATCTCATCGATGCTTCGTGACTGGGAAGGTGTGATTGCAGCAGACAGCGGACATGTCAGCGTACACGAGGCCGGGGCAATTGAATTCACGGGACACAAGGTGCTGGAACTTCCTGCAGAGGACGGCAAACTCACTGCAGATGCTGTCAGAAAGTATATCGAGAAGTTCTACGCAGATGTTACGCACGATCACATGGTATTTCCGGGCATGGTGTATATCTCGCATCCGACTGAACCGGGAACGCTTTATACGAAGAAGGAACTTACGGAGCTTTCGAATTTATGCCATGAGTATGACATTCCGCTATTTCTCGACGGTGCGAGGCTGGGATACGGACTTATGAGCAAGGCCTCGGATATGACGATAAAGGATATTGCAGAGCTTTGCGATGTCTTCTACATAGGCGGCACTAAAGTGGGCGCTCTCTGCGGTGAGGCTGTAGTTTTCACTAAAGGGAATAAGCCTCAGCACTTCATGACCTCCGTAAAGAAGAGGGGAGGCCTTCTCGCTAAGGGCAGGCTGCTCGGAGTGCAGTTCGATGCTCTGTTTACTGATGATCTCTATTTTACGATCAGCCGTCATGCCATAGACATGGCAGAGCGCGTCAAGGAGATTATCAAGGAGAAGGGCTGGGATGTGTATATGGATTCTCCGACCAATCAGCAGCTCGTATTGATGGATGAAAAACAGATGGAAGAGCTCGGAAAGAGCGTGGTATTCGATCGCTGGGGCATAGCTGATGACGGTAGGACTATAGTCAGGCTCGCGACATCGTGGTCAACTACGGAAGATGACATCAAGAAGCTTGCCGAGGTGTAATAATAACGTTGACAAATTCCTATCGCGGTAGTAGGATTTACAGGCGGGCTGAAGTGGCCCGATGTTGAGTAATATATTTGGAAAGGAATACAGAAATGAAGTATTCGGTAAGCGGCATGGGATGCGCTGCATGCCAGGCCAGAGTTGAAAAAGCGGTATCTGAGGTCGAGGGTGTAACGGAAGTTGCGGTAAGCCTTCTGACCAATTCGATGAATGTCGAGGGAAGTGCAAGTCCGGAGGCTGTCATCAAGGCAGTAGAAGATGCGGGCTACGGCGCCGCATGCGAGGACGACTCTTCGCCCAGGTAAAAGAGATTATCTTGAAAAGGTAAAAAAACAGGAGGAGGCTCTTCGGGACAAGGAGACACCGAGGCTCAGGAGGCGCCTGCTCTTTTCTGTTGTCCTTTTGCTTGTACTGATGTATTTCTCCATGGGACATGTCATGTGGGGATGGCCGCTCGGACCTCTAGACGGTATGGGAGGAGCTATCGGCATAATTGAGATGCTTCTGTCCGCAATTATTCTCGTAATCAACAGGGACTTCTTTTCGAGTGGCATAAAAGGATTGCTTCATGGAAGTCCGAATATGGATACGCTGGTGGCAATGGGCTCTGGCATATCTTTTATATGGAGCGTTTATTTGCTCATGAATCTGTGGGGCAAAGAATCTCCTGATGCCAACGGTATGACGGGCGTGCATGAGCTCTACTTCGAGTCGGCCGCCATGATAGTCACGCTCATTACTGTGGGCAAGATGCTCGAAGCGATGTCTAAAGGACGGACTACAAATGCGCTGAAGGAACTTATTAAGATGGTGCCGGAGACTGCGCAGGTTGAGCGCGGCGGTGAGGAACTCACCGTCGGCATCGACTATGTGCAGGAGGGTGAAATCGTGGTTATTAGGCCGGGAGAGAGGATTCCGGTCGATGCCGAAATCATCGAAGGTAATGCTGCAATCGATGAGTCCGCGCTCACGGGAGAAAGCCTCCCTGTAGATAAGACGGTAGGAGACAGCATATCTGCTGCAACCATAAACAAGTCGGGATTCATAAGAGCCAAGGCCACTAAGGTGGGAGAGGATACTACCTTGGCCAAGATAATCGAGCTTGTATCGGATGCGGCTGCCACCAAGGCGCCTATCGCGCGCACAGCAGATAAGATAGCAGGCATATTCGTGCCTGTTGTAATAGGAATTGCCGCGCTCGTATTCGTCATATGGATGCTACTCGGAAAGGACATGCCGTTTGCTCTGAGTCGTGCGATTTCTGTGCTGGTCATTAGCTGCCCTTGCGCACTCGGCCTTGCGACGCCTGTAGCCATCATGGTCGGATCCGGAGTCGGAGCGAGAAACGGCCTGCTCTTTAAAAATGCAGCAGCACTTGAACTTACGGGCAGGATAAAGATAATGGCTCTGGATAAGACGGGCACTATTACCGGAGGAGACCCAAAGGTAACGGATGTCTTTACATGTGAGGGAGTATCCGAGGATGAACTTCTTGATGCTGCCGCGGCTCTAGAGTCAAGATCAGAGCATCCTTTGGCCAAGGCCATTAGTTCATATATAAACGGCACCACCATGCGCATAAGTGATTATGAAGAGGTGCCGGGCGGAGGCGTAAAGGCGTTTACTTGGGAAGGAAGCAAGGCTGTAAAACTCGCAGGCGGAAATGCTGCCTTCATGAAGGAAAACGGCATAGATGAAGAGTCCGTAAATGTGCTTGCAAAAGAAACAGTCGACTTCTCAAATGCAGGAAAGACAAGCGTCATGTTTGCCAAGGGCGGAAAACTCCTCGGCCTCATAGCTCTCGCAGATTCTGTCAGAGAAGACAGCAAGGCTGCCATATCAGATCTTAAAAATCTCGGAATTAAGACAGTAATGCTGACAGGGGATAAAGAAGCGACCGCTGAGAATATAGCAAAAGAGGTAGGCGTGGACGAAGTGATTGCCGAAGTCCTGCCTGACGGAAAAGAAGAAGTCGTAAGAAAACTCATGGAGCAGGGGACGACTGCCATGGTAGGTGACGGCATAAACGATGCACCGGCTCTGACTCGTGCAGATGTTGGAATTGCCATCGGAGCAGGTACCGATGTAGCAATTGATGCTGCAGATGTCGTGCTGACGGGAAGCAGCATTGCCGATGCGGTAAAAGCGGTTAAACTGGGAAGAGCCACGCTCAGAAACATACACGAAAACTTATTCTGGGCATTTATATATAACATACTGTTGATACCGCTTGCAGCCGGTGCGTACACCTCGCTTTTCGGAGGATGGACGCTTAGCCCTATGATAGCAGCTGCAGCCATGAGTCTTTCAAGTTTTTGCGTATGCATGAATGCCCTCAGGCTAAACTTGGTAAAACTGGATTGATATAATAGATAAAATGAACAGGAAGGAAAACTACGTCTTATTTGAAAATGTCCGAAAGGTATACCACGTCGGTGAGGTGGATATAGAAGCCCTGGCCGATGCGAGTTTTAGCGTGAGCAAGGGGGAACTTGCCGTGGTCGTGGGTGAATCGGGCGCAGGTAAGACTACCCTGCTTAACATACTTGGCGGCATGGACACTCTCACAAGCGGTAGAGTTATGCTGGACGGAGTCGAGATAAGCGGTATGAGCACCAGAGAGCTCACCAAATACAGAAGATTTGATATAGGTTTCGTATTTCAGTTCTACAATCTAGTGCAAAACCTGACGGCACTTGAGAATGTTTCTCTGGCAACACAGATATGCAAAGATCCGCTCGATCCTGAGACGACTCTTCGTGCGGTCGGCCTCGGGGACAGGCTGTATAATTTCCCCGGACAACTCTCCGGCGGAGAGCAGCAGAGAGTTGCCATCGCAAGAGCCCTTGCCAAAAATCCTAAGCTCCTGCTCTGCGATGAGCCGACCGGAGCTTTAGACTATAACACGGGTAAATCTATACTCCAGCTCCTGCAGGATCAAGCCAGGAAGTCAGGAACTACCGTTATAATCATTACACACAATAAAGCCATCACACCGATGGCAGACAGGGTGATAAGCGTAAGAAGCGGCAGAGTGCAGAGCGTGGTAGTTAATCATAAGCCTACACCGATTTCCGAAATCGAGTGGTAATTGAATAGAAGATATAATTAACAAGCCCCGCCGCAGCGATTACGACAGCGATATAGAGCAGCATGGCAGGAACGCGTCCGAGCGACGCCTCGACTGCGCTGACTATAGGCTGGTTGGAAGAATGGTAAGGCGAGAGATAAAACATGTTTGCATAGCCCCGTCCACATGAACAAAGCGGCGGGACTTTTTCTGTTACGACGTTTATAACAATTGCCACGACACAAAGTATCAGGAAGAGGTAGGTAGCACTCTTGAATCCTTTTAGACTGAGATCTGCCATACCGGAAAATCCGATGGTAAGAGATATGAATAGAAGAATCGCATGCCAATCAAATCCGTGTATGGTGAGGAGCATATGTGGCCTCAGTATGTCCTCGGGATAAATGAATGTGGCGACTGCACTTATGAACGTATATCCCAGCATAAATGTCAGCGCAGTCTCGCGATACTTTCCCTTAAGGACGGGAAGAAGTATGCAAAGATACATAGGCACGCTGCAAAGTTGGAAAGGTATGAACCAGTAATCGTAGAAACCGCCGTTTACGACCTTGTAAATATAAATCTGCTTGAAGACTTCGGATGCGAGAAGAATCCAGCCTGAGGCGCTGAGAATCTTAATCCTGTCATCGTAACTAAGCCTTGCTGCAAGCCTTGCGAGAAATACGGCAAAGCAGATGTACAGGGTCGCAAGAAATATATGCAGTTCGCCGAAAAGCTCCGGCTTTTCAATAATCCATGCAATCCGACTCATGATGATGCCTTTCTGAGAATCTCATAGGAAAGTCCCGCAAGGAAGAGAGAGCAGACAGCCCATATCCCGCCTATCCAAATAGCAGCATCAGAGAACACTTCCTCCTGCATTATGTTTATAAGATTGTCCTTATCCGGATATAGTATCCAAAGATCGTTATTAAAGAAAATCTTGTGAAAGATTGTAAAGACCTTGGTGAAGTCAATTAAAGACGCAATAAGGACAATGAGCGCAAATACCAAAACTGCAGCTAGTGCTATCAAATATCCCGACGCCAAAACCCTGAGCATCTTTGGCCATCCAAGGTGAACATAGAGGAAGACAAGTAGCCCAAGTATGAGCAAAATGGAAATTGCCCTCGCTCTGAGACCCTTCATAAAGAGTTCCCTGCAATCCGCCAGGTGCTGCTTCTCTCTGTCTGTAAAGAACGGGGAAGTGACGCCGTCTATTGTGGCCTCGGTATCGTCGAGAGTATCGATTCGGCCTACACAGTAATCGAGCATGTCCTCGGTCACATGCACCGCATCATCGAGCGGCATCTCACCCCTGACATTCGATGGGGTATCGTACTTGGCATATTCATTACGCCACCAGTTCGGAATCCAAAAGCAGACAGCTTGGGTGGCTGTCGTAAGCAGCACGAAGAGAAGCAAGAGCCCTATGGCAATTGCCGCCGCGTGCTCGCTCACGGTGGTTCGCTCACTCGCTCCGTCCTCACCGTCCCTATTCATCATTAATGAAATCTTATCCAGTATCATGACACCTCAATCTTAAACTCATCGAGCATATAATGCAAAAACTGTCTAAAAAATACACTTTAGTACTTTAAAGCGCGACAACATTAAGGTATAATGAATCCGGCGTTATATTATTAATTGAGAAAACAGACGGGGACAACGGGAGATTCCTATGATTAGCGAAAAAGACAAGCAAAACATGCAGCAATTTTACAAAGCTGTGCTGGCTCTGAAGGATGAAGAGGAGTGCCGCAAATTCTTCGACGACGTGGCCACGATAAAGGAAGTCCTGGACCTTTCATCCAGACTCGAAGTAGCTCGCATGCTGACCGAGGGCAGGGTGTTCAGTGACATCAGCAAGGAGACCGGAGCGAGTTCTGCCACCATAAGCCGAGTAAACAAATGCTTAAATTACGGAGAAGGCGGATACGGCACAGTTCTCGAAAGGATTAAATAGAATCGAAATGGTAAAACACATCACAGAAGATGAAATAAAAAGCCTTTTTCCTCCGAGACCAGAAGAGTGCAATAAAGGAGACTTCGGATATGTCGCGCTCATCGGTGGGTCGATAGAATACAGCGGAGCCATCAGACTTGCCGCCATGGCAAACGCTGCTATGAGATCCGGCGCGGGAGTCGCAAGCATAGCAGCTCCGAGGAGCATTTGTCCCATCATTGCCAATTCCGTTCTCGAAGCGACACTTATTCCCATGAGTGAAGATAAGGGTGAGCTGATTTTCAAAGAGGATGAGTTCGCCGCAATATGCAGGCGCTATGATTGCATTACTTTCGGCATGGGAATCGGAAACTCGGAAGAGACAAAAAAGGCAGTTGAGTATCTTCTGGAGAACTATACCAAGCCTCTCGTCATCGATGCAGACGGGCTGAATGCCATGTCCAAACTGGACAAAAGCATAATCAAATCCACCAAAGCTAATCTCGTTCTTACACCGCATGTCAAAGAGTTCTCGAGACTTTCGGGATTCAGTGTGGAGGACATAAAAACAAATCCGCAACACTCTGCAGAGTACCTCGCGGATGAACTAGGCGCAGTCATTCTCCTCAAAGGCAGCACTACGATTGTGACAGAGCCTGCATCAGAAAATGGCGAGCGCAAAACATATCTCATAGACCGCGGCTGTCCCGGCATGGCTACGGCGGGAAGCGGAGATGTGCTCTCGGGCATACTGTCTGCACTTGCACCAAACACGGACTACCTCACACTCGCTACGGCAGCCGGCGCATATATAAACGGCGCAGCGGGAGAGCTTGCTCAAAATAAAAGAAGCGATGTCAGCATGACTGCATCCGACACCGCCTCTTGCATAGCAGAAATTATTGAATCAATTATCGATCGCTAATGCCATACCGACACAAACTCGGGTGGCATTTTTAAAAGTGACTGCTGTCCGCTTTTGTTTCAACTCCTTCATATCTGAAGCAATCCATGAACCTCAATTTAAAGAGGTTCTTTTCATGCAGATAATCAATGCGTTTTTTGGTCTCGGGATCATCGATCTCACCCGTCCTGATGTAGCGGTCTAGCACCTCATAGGTGAATCCGAGCTTATCTTCATCGCTCATGCCTGAGAGTCCGTCGCTAGGCACCTTGTCAATAAGCACATCAGGAAGACCGAGAACTCTTCCCATGGCTCTTATCTCTGCCGTAGTAAAGCATGACATAGGTGAAAAATCGCCAACCGAGTCACCGTAGCGAGTGGAATATCCCACCCAGTCCTCGGATAGGTTACATGTATTCACAACCCTTCCGTTGCGGCTCTGGCAAACGGCATAGAGCGTAGACATCCTGAGCCTCGGCGGAAGATTTATAGTTGTGTCGCTGCTGACCTCAATTCCGCTGGCGTTTAGTTCGCCAATTATCGAGTCAAATGCTCCCTTTATATTTATGACATAGTGCTCAATACCGAGGTGATTGACCAAGAGCTCTGCCATGTTGATATCAGCCTGTTCACCGTTAGGCATCATAACGCCGATTACCCTGTCAGACCCGAGAGCCTCTGCGCAGAGGGCTGCCGCAATTGAGCTGTCTTTACCTCCGCTGATACCTACTATTACATTGCATCCCGGACCGTTTTTATCGAACCAGGCTCTTATCCATTCCACTGTTGCATCTACCGCTTTCTTGGCATCAAAGTCCATCTGTGTACCTCCGTATAAAGTGCGATTTTTACAGGTTTTGTGCGATAAATAATTGCATTTTTCGATGCTTGAATCATTATACCACAATAGCAATTATGATATACTTTACTCGCAAAAGAGATGTCGGAATATGCGCCGACAAAAGACTAATAAAAGGAATAGAAATAGATGAAACAGTATTACGTAAAAGACTTAAAGGCTGACGACAGCCACTATATCGAAGACAGGTTTCTGGTAAAAAATGCAGACATCAGAGACGGCAACAATAATAAAAGACATCTTTACATGACTCTGGCCGATGCGACAGGTGAGATACAGGCGGTGAAGTGGTCGCTTGCTCCGGATGAGGTTGCCAAGTTCAGCAAAATTGCAAACGGCATGGTCATATCCATCGGCGGCAGATGCAACGAATACATGGGTAAGAAGCAGCTTGTAATCGATGCGATTAAGGGACAGGCTCAGGAAGGCACATACGAAAGAGCGGATCTTTTCAAAGCGGCCCCTGAGAGCAGCGAATCTATGTACGAATTCATCGTATCCAAGATTAGCGACTTCAAGGATGATGACCTCAAGAGACTATGCCTGAGTTTTTATGAGGAAAATAAGGAAAAGATGATGTATTATCCGGCGGCAATGAGCAATCACCATGCCGAGTACGGCGGATATCTCTATCATGTGAAACGCATGATGATGATGGGTGAGAGAGCCTGCGAGGTATACACAAATCTGGATAAGGATTTGCTCCTTGCGGGAGTTGCCCTCCACGATATCGAAAAGCTCAGCGAGATGAAATCGGATAAAAACGGAGTTGTAGAAGACTATACTCTCGAAGGCAAGATGCTCGGACATCTTGTAATGGGAGTTGCCATCATAGGCGACAGATGCAAAGAACTGGGAATTAATGAGGAGAAATGTGTACTCATGCAGCATATGTCGCTCAGTCATCACTATGAGCCGGAGTTCGGAAGTCCAAAGAAGCCGCTGTTCCCGGAGGCGGAGATGCTTCACTATCTCGACATGACCGACGCCAAGATGTTCGATATGGAAGAAGCGCTCGAAAACGTGGAGCCGGGCGAATACAGTGACAAGGTCTACACTCTCGACAACAGAAGGCTTTACAAAAGGACATTCTAATTAAGGCGCATGCAACAAGAAGGAAAACTCGGTAAAGTAATATTTAATAATTCAGAGAACGGCTATACCGTGGCAATCCTAAATACAAAGGAAGGCTCAATCCGTATAGCCGGTTCTTTTGCTGAGCCGAAGGAAGGCGCCATGTATCGCTTGGAGGGCAAGTTCACCATTCACCCGAAGTACGGCGAACAATTCAGTTTCGTTTCCTTTGAAGAAATGCTTCCGGAAGGGAAAGATGCTATACGAGAATTCCTGGCTGCGGGAAATATCCGAGGAATAGGTCCCAAAACTGCGGACCTACTTGTGGATGCCTTCGGTGAGGAGACCCTGAAGGTAATCGAAGAAACTCCCGAGAGACTGCTTATCATAAGCGGCATAGGACCGAAGTCTCTGTCCAAGATAACTGAGTCCTTCGGAGAATCCAGGGAGTTTGCCTCAGTATCCATTGAGCTCAGAGAACTCGGTATTGAGATGAGCGAGGCAGTCAGGATATATAAGATATACGGAAGCGATTCCGTAGGAGTAGTGAAAGACAATCCATACATTCTTGCGGAGGACATACGCGGTATCACATTCCAAAAGGCGGACAGGATTGCAAGCAGGCTCGGCTTTGAACCCGAGAGCAGTGCGAGAATCGAGAGCGGGATAAGGTATATTCTAAAAGAATGGGCGGCGAGCGGCAGCACTCTTATGCCTGAGGAAAAGCTTATTGAAAGAGTCGCAGCAGGTCTTGATGTAATGATGGACAAAGTCAGGGACTCTCTAAAGGATATGGTCTTTGCGGGAGAACTGGAAGAAGATACGGTAAACGGCATTCAGGTCATATATCTTTATGGCTACTACCACGCTGAGCAGAGGGTGGCGCATGCAATAAGGAGAATAAAAGAAGCGATGGTGCCGGCAGTTACGGGTAATATAGAAAACCTCATAGACGGCGGTAGCGCAGGAGAAGATATTAACCTCTCCGAAGAACAAAGAGACGCCGTCAGAAATTGCCTCGAAAATAGTATTACGATTATTACGGGAGGCCCGGGCACGGGTAAGACCACGATTATTAATACCTTGGTCAGGATATTCAAATTCCTCGATATGTCCGTAGCGCTGGCTGCTCCGACGGGAAGAGCCGCAAAGCGAATGGAGGAAGCATCGGGCATGCCTGCCATGACCATACACAGAATGCTCGAATTCGTGTGGTCAGAAGATGATGCCGTGCTAAATTTTGGAAGAGATGAAGATAATCCTTTGGAGCAGGATGTAATAATAGTCGACGAGGCTTCGATGATAGACCTCATGCTAATGGACGGTCTGCTCAAGGCGGTCAAAGACGGTGCGAGAATAGTTTTTACCGGTGATGCCGATCAGCTTCCATCGGTAGGAGCGGGAAATGTATTAAGGGATATGATTGCCTCCGAATACATATGCACCATAAGACTTAAGGAGATATTCCGCCAGGCTGAAGACAGTGGCATTATCACGAATTCGCACATGATAAACAGCGGGGAGTATCCGGAGCAAGTGAGCGGCAATGGTTTTTATATAATAAGAAAGGATCGTGAGGAAGAGATAACGGATGCAATCAAGGAGTATTGCAGCGGAAGGCTTGAAGATGCCTTTGATTTCATCGAATCTGCAAGAGACATACAGGTGCTTACACCTACTAAAAGAGGTATACTCGGGGCTCCGAGCCTTAACAGCATACTGCAGGAAGTAATTAATCCCGCATCGGATGAAAAGGATGAACTCATAATCGGAAACAGGATCTTCCGAATCGGAGATAAGGTGATGCAGCTTCGTAACAACTACGGTGCGGAGTGGCGGACCGATTACTATAAGACCGAGGGAGAGGGTATCTTCAACGGAGATATGGGAATCGTTGAAAGCATTGACAAAGAAAACCGCAGTATGGTGGTCAGAATGGATGATAGGCTAATCACTTATGAGGATGAGATGTTCGATGAGGTCGATTTGGCCTATGCGATCACCGTGCATAAGAGCCAGGGCTCAGAATTTCCGGCGGTCATAATCCCGGTTCATAATTATGCACCTATACTCATGACGAGAAATCTACTTTACACGGCAGTCACCAGAGGAAAGAGGTTGGTTATACTCGTGGGACTTCCGTCTAAAATAGGAGTGATGATAAACAACAACAGGGCAGATGAGAGGTATACGGGACTTAAGTACAGGTTGTCGGCAATGGACTGTGATGTGTTCGGCGCGGGCATGCTAATGTAGTCAGGAGGCAAATATGGCTAAGGCAAAGCTTGATACGGGAATAGTGGTAATAGGAGCAGCATTCGTGGACATTAAGGGCTATCCTTTTGCGCAGTATATTCCGACGGGAAGAAATGCGGGCTGCGTGGTAGAGACTCACGGCGGCGTGGGGCGCAACATCGCAGAAGACATAGCGAATGTAGAGCTGAGACCTACCTTTCTTACGGTGCTCGACAAGAGAAGCATCAGCACCGATGTCATAGACAAGCTCAAGAGGCATCGCTGCAACACAGACTATATCCGTCGCACGGATGACGGACTCGGCACATGGCTGGCCGTCTTCGATAATAGCGGTGATGTGGTCGGATCCATTTCAAAGAGGCCTGATATCTCGAGGATAGAAGACATCCTGGATGAACAGGGTGATGAGATATTTGCGGCCGCAGACAGCATAGCGGTTGAGTTCGACATAGATGTGCCGATACTAAAAAAAGTCATTGCGCTTGCAAAGAAACATAAGAAAAAGATTTACGCTCCGGTTTCCAATATGTCGATTGCCATGGAGAGGAGAGACCTGCTGCAGAGCATAGACTGCCTGGTGTGCAATAAACAGGAAGCGGGACTGCTCTTCTCTGAGGATTACGAGAGCATAAAACCGCAGAAGATGGGTGAACTCATCTCGAAAAAGATAGCGCAGGCCAGGATACCTTCGATGGTAATTACCATGGGAGAGGGCGGCGCGGCCTATGCAGACATAAGCGGTGAATTCGGACACTGCCCGGCACCTAAGGTAGATGCCATGGACACCACAGGATGCGGGGATGCTTTCTTCGCAGGTGTCGCAATAGGGCTCACATACGGCAAGACTTTGGCCGAATCATGCGAGATAGGTGCGAGGCTTGCTGCAGCAGTCATCGCAACCGATGAAAATGTTTGCCCGAGATTCCTGCCTGCAGAGTTCGGAATCGATGTGGTGAAGGATTAAATGAACAGAGGCTCATGGATGAGAAAGTTGGCAAATGAGGTGCTTGACTGCCTGTATCCGCCGGGCCTCTATTGTATTTGCTGCG
>Ga0256406_1001926_pt1 | contig 31505 bp, 25 predicted proteins | sample RumenRJG_03DNA_FD_185986 | JGI IMG/M metagenome (GOLD analysis project Ga0256406, IMG submission 185986) | Bovine rumen microbial communities from Lethbridge, Alberta, Canada - RJG_03 | ecosystem: Host-associated > Mammals > Digestive system > Stomach > Rumen | place: Canada: Alberta | collected... | reverse complement strand
TGTGTTTCTCCTCCTTCATTCCAACAAGAAAAGCCCTCCGGGTTTTGAAGCCCGAAGAGCCATGAAACAGCATCCCATTAACGGATGGGACTACCGGGATACGAGGATCACCTCCTCTCACTGATTCGTTTTGGTCAGCTGCTTATAGATCTGGTTCACGCCAGTTGCCGCTAGACCAGATACGATACCAACAGCTAGAGCGTTGATGACATCCTTTGCCGGGAAATCCGGCATCAGGTACAGCCCCGCAATGCCGAGCACCGCACCAACGCATCCACAGATCACCGGGATCAGCTCATCCTTCACGGATCCAGCTGCCTTACAGCCGATGCCGACCAGATACGCAATCACCGTGATTGCCGCCACACTTGCAATTCCAAAATCCATAGCTTCAATCCTCCTTCTCGTTATCCCTGCTTCACCCACACATCATAGGGGACTGATGCCCGGCGCACCCGGATCGGAATGGTGTCCTCCGGTACCCAAAAGAACGGAAGGCAGATGTATTTCTCTGTCTCGTCCCTTGGCGGGAACATCAGAACGAGCGCTGTGATATCACCAGTACTGGAAAGGTCGAGACCGCCATAGCACTCCCTTCCCCGGAGGCTGTCCAGATCAATCGGTTCATTTCCCTGATCAAAGACCTGCTCCGGAATGAAGGCGGTCGTACTGGAAACCCACATGTTTAGCCGGAGCTGCTTAAACACCGCTTCCTCTGCCGGGTTCTCCATCGCCTCGTGGTAATGCTCCCGCACACGCTCGATAGCGATCGTCTGTCCGAGGCTTGGATTTGCCTTGTACCAGTTCTTCTCATCGTGCCAGTCTTCTCCTTCTTCCAGTCCATAGACGACAGGATAAAATGTATGATCCACTCTCTGACCGGAGAGGATCTCTTTTGCCTTCTGGTGCAACTCATAGCAGATCGAGTTCTTATCTGTACCCGCCGTTGTAATAAGGAAATACAATGGCTGTTCGCGTGCATCACCAGACCCTTGTGTGAGTACATCGAAGAGTCTTCTAGTGGGTTGCGCGTGAACCTCATCAAACACAAGCCCGGATACATTCAAGGCTTCCTGCAGGCCCCTTCGGAAGAGCGGAGTTGTACTTATCCGGAGGGATATAGCCCGGCTGGCTTGACACTTTCTTTTCCCATTTCTTTGCAGAGTTCCAGATCTTGGCAAGCTCCTCATCCGAAAGAGGCGGATTACACTTGGCAGCCTCTTCCATGAAGATTTCATGCGCTGTGTCGCTATGCCCATAGCGTTTGACCACCTTCCCGGCAAAGCGGCTCATGGTGGCGTTTCGTTTTCCGGCAGGAATCTCACCTGCCGCACCTGCTATTGAATCCTCTGTTTCCAGAAACTCTTCGATGGTCTTGCCGCCTTCATGCCAGATCACTTTCGGAGAATCGGAGCCATAAACAAAGCGGCCAGCATCGAGCGCATTATCATCAAAGAACGGATAGCGCTCCTGCACTGCGTGCTTCAGTGCCGCATAGGCGTCCGGATCCTTGTACTCCCGGGTGCGCATATAGACGTGAAATCTGGGTCTTGCGCTTTTGCCGTCCTTCGGCATGTTGTTGTGACGGCTCTCGGTGATACCAAAATCCACATCAGAGAGCTCGTCCGCCAAGGCCTCCGGTGTGATCCAGTCCTTAGGCTCGTCAGAGTGGTCGTTATCGCAGTCCATTACAATGCAGTCAGAACTGATGAAGTTGTCGTTGCTGCGATAACTGTTCTTGTACTTGGCGCAGACATGATCCTTTGCAACTGCTGCCCGGAGGGATTCCTCCGAGCTGACAGCCGCTTCATTGGGATACCTGCAGTTTTTCTCATTACCCGTGCAGGTCGCGGTGTAAAGATGCATCTCAGTCATCAATCTCCGATGCCTCCTCTTCCAGAACCTTCGTAATGAACTCCATTGCCTTGATGAGACAGCGCAGGTCATCGTCTCCAATGGCGGTGATTGAAACACCGCAACCATCTCCCTCGGAGTCCTTGCTGACTCTGAAGAGACCAGTGCCGACCGGATTGCAGATCTTAATGATGGTTCTCGTATCGGCATCATCACCGTCAATGGTTCCATCCGTTCCGGCAGACACCTTGTAAAACGAGTCTCCATCTACGACTTCTCTTGTGAAGAGCGGAATCAGATGTTCACGATCCGTCTTCTTGTTATGTGCTGTCAGAATAGCTTCCTTTACTTCGTACATATCTTCTCCTCCGCGATATAACGCGTCTTCATGCCCTTCGACTTTGCATAGTCGATTTCAGCTTTCATTCCTTCTGTGATCCTGTCTCCGCAGACCCAAAGTTCAGAACATTTGGACAAGATCGCAATGTCCATGAACATGGCCAGATCTCGTTCTTCCTCTGTCATATAAAGCGGAAACATCAGATGCGGAGTAATCGGAATTACTCCCTCATCCACTGCATACCGGCTGTACCGCTTTGCCATCTCCGTGTTCCTTTCGGTATCTCCGGAATATGGCGAGCAGATATAGACAATCGGTCTGAACCTGAACTTTGAAGCCCTGCGGATTGCTTCACCGGCTGTCGGGTCGGCGTAGCCTTCCGCATTCTTCATCACACCCATAAGTCATCACCTTACCTTTCTTTTGGATTGGCAAAGGCCCTATCGCCTTCTGGGTATATGCGGACCATTGGAGGCAAAATCGGAAATGACAGAGCAGAAAATTTAAAAAACTTTGTGGGCCGAGGTTTCACCCCACAGGAAAAGGCGGATCGCTTCCTTATTAATGCAGGAAAGCAGTCCGCCCTTTTTGCGTGTGTCCTATCAGCCAGGTATCGGGTGATCTTTTGCCTTACCAGAAAAAATCTTCAGGAAATTTCTGATCTCATTTCCGAATTCGTTCTGAATGGTCCGCTTATAGGTGCCGGACAAGAGAGCACAAAAAAATCTCAAAAAAAATTTCCGGATTCATTTCCGAAACGGCTCCAAATGGTCCGCATACAGGTGACAGGAAATCAATAGTCAACGGAGGACAAGAACGATGCATAGGGCAAGAGAGAGGCCCGGATTCACCGGGAACAGCGAATGTGTCAGATGACAAGAAAGGAACAGAGCATATGACAAAGAAGAAAGATATGGCTCTTCTGATTGAAGGGCTCCGCAGGATCAGCAGCGACTTCACTGCTCTTGCGGATGAGCTGGAAGGTAAACCTTCCGTTAATGAAGAAGAAAAACCTGCCGTTACGGCAGAAACAACCGAAGCATCCACTCCTGAAGCAGCACCGGAGCAGGAACCGGTTCAGGAAGCTCCTGATAAAAAGGAAGCTCCTGCAGAACCGGCTGCACCTGCCTTAGAGATGTCGGACGTCCGTAAGATTCTCGCTGATCAGTCCCGCAAGGGATACACCGACAAGGTGAAGCAGATTCTCTCGAATCACGGCGCATCAAAGCTCAGCGAACTTGCCGAGAGCGAGTATGCAGCAGTGGTCAAAGAAGCGGAGGCACTGGATGGCTAAACACGCATATCTCTCCGCCTCATCGAGCGCACGCTGGATTGCCTGCACACCTTCCGCACAGCTTTGTGCAATGATGCCGGATGAGTCCAGTCCCTATGCGCAGCAGGGCACCGATGCACACAGCCTTTGTGAACATCTCGTCTTGAAAGCTCTCGGAAGGAGGACAAGGGACCCCACAGAAGATCTCACCTTCTACGATGCCGAGATGCAGTCCGCTGCCGAAGGATACAGAGACTTCATCATGGAACAGGTCGAAGAGGCAAAGAAGCTCTGCAGCGATCCGATGGTAGCTGTCGAGCAGAGGCTCAACTTCTCCCGCTGGGTGCCGGAGGGTTTCGGAACCGGTGACTGCGTCATCGTCGCAGATGGACTCATTCATATCTGTGATTTCAAGTATGGTGTCGGAGTCGTTGTCAGCGCCGAGAAGAATCCGCAGCTCATGTGCTATGCACTCGGTGCCTACAATGCCTTCGGTGATCTGTACGACATCAAGACCGTGAAGCTCTCCATCTATCAGCCAAGACGTGAGCACGTCGAGACCTACGAAATGCCCCTCTCGGATCTTCTGACCTGGGCCGACACTGTTCTGGTTCCGTCAGCCAAGCTGGCCTATGCCGGTGAGGGTGATTTCCACGCGGGAGCGCACTGTCAGTTCTGCAAGGTTAAGGCCACCTGCCGGGAGCGAGCCGCCTACAACATGGAACTTGCAAAGTACGAGTTCACGGATCCTGACCTTCTCTCGGATGAGGAGATCGCCGAGATCCTGACCAAGGTCGACACGTTCGTCTCATGGGTAGGCGATGTGAAAGACTACGCGCTGGAGCAGGCTCTGGCCGGAAAGCACTATGAAGGTTTCAAGGTTGTGGAAGGCCGAAGTACCAGAAAGTACAGCGATGAGAACAAGGTGGCCGAAGTCGTGGAGAAAGCAGGCTTTGACCCTTATGAAAAGAAGCTCAAAGGCATCACCGCGATGACCTCAGAGCTTGGCAAGAAGAAGTTCAATGAACTCTTAGGCAGCCTGATCTACAAGCCGCCCGGAAAACCGGTGTTAGTCGAGAACAGCGACAAGCGTCCCGAATACAACACAGCAATAAATGATTTCAAAGACAATTCAATGGAGGAAATGTAATTATGAAGAACCCTATGAAGGTTATTACTGGCAAGAACACTCGTTTCAGCTATCTCAATGTGAACGAGCCGAAATCTATCAACGGAGGTACCGCGAAGTACTCGGTATCTCTCATCATTCCGAAGTCCGACACCGTCACCATCCAGAAGATTAAGGCAGCAATCAAGGCAGCCTACGAGGACGGACAGGCAAAGCTCCGTGGCAACGGCAAGTCCGTGCCGTCTCTGGATACTCTGAAGACTCCGCTCCGCGATGGAGACAAGGAGCGTCCGGACGATGAAGCCTACGCCAATGCCTACTTCGTGAATGCAAACAGCACCACCAAGCCGGGCGTCGTCGATGCCGACAACAATATCATCCTCGATACCTCAGAGCTCTACTCCGGAATCTATGGAAGAGCATCCATCAACTTCTATGCATTCAATTCCAACGGCAACCGTGGTATTGCCTGCGGCCTGAACGCACTGCAGAAACTCCGCGACGGAGACCCGCTGGGTGGCCACATCAATGCAGAGACGGAGTTCGCCGGACTCGATGACGATGACGACGACTTCCTTTCCTAAGTTCGTATCCAACCGGGTACATCAATGACAATCAACGCGGCAGGTGGGTAACTGCCTGCCACAATTATAGAGGTGACAAACATGAACGTATTTTATGATTTTATGAACAGCGCAGTACGAGGAACATTATACGGGGCCTGCTTGGCTATCAATGGCTATGGCCTCTTCCTCCTTTTCCGCTTCATTTTCCGCAAGTGCAGACAGTTGATCTCGTTCCTGAAAAGATCGCTGAAAGCCCGCACAAAGCAGTAACCCATACAACGGATACTTCATGTATCCAAACATTCTCCTTTCTCCCCGGGCGCAAAAACCCGGGGCTTTTTATTTCCGAAATCGTCCGCAATGGTCCGCATATAAGTATCAAATATAAGGAGGTCAATCATGGACAAGATAAGGAAGCTCTCCATTGATCTCGAGACATACAGTCCCGAAGAGCTCAAGAAATGTGGAGTATATAAGTATTCAGAAAATCCAGAGTTTGAAATTCTGCTGTTCGGCGTATCCGTCAATGACGGCGAGGTCGTCGTATATGACATCGCCTGCGGAAATGAGCCACCCGATGAAATCCTCGAGGCGCTGACCGATAACAGCGTGGAGAAATGGGCGTACAACGCATCCTTCGAGCGGGTCTGCCTGTCGGTCTGGCTGCGTCGGCATCACCCGGGATTTTTCAAAGGATACGGCGCACCGGATGATGCAGTCAGAGGATACCTGGACCCAACTGGCTGGAAGTGCTCCCGGATCTGGGGAGCATATAACGGCCTTCCCCTTTCGCTCGAGATGATTGGTGCAGTTCTTGGATTTGAGCAGCAGAAGCTGAAAGAAGGCAAAGACCTGATCCGCTACTTCTGCTCTCCCTGCAAGCCTACCAAGGTCAACGGAGGCCGGACCAGAAATCTCCCGAAGGACGCCCCGGATAAATGGGCACTCTTTAAGAAGTACAACAAACGAGATGTTGAGGTTGAAATGCAGATCCAGCAGCGACTGAAGAATTATCCCGTCCCGGACAGTGTATGGGAAGAATATCACATCGACCAGACGATAAACGATCGCGGAATCCTCTGTGATACCGCTGTCGTGGAAAATGCCATCAAGATCGATGCTCTGACAAAGGCAGATCTGATGAGACAGCTGCAGCGTCTGACTGGTCTTGAGAATCCGAACTCTGTCGCTCAGATGAAGAGCTGGCTGTCAGAGAATGGTGTCGAGATGGAATCCCTCGGCAAGAAAGAAGTAGCAGCACTTCTGAAAGAGGACATTCCGGAGCGTGTGAAACAGGTCCTTCGCCTCCGCCAGATGCTGGCAAAAAGCTCAGTGAAAAAATACCAGGCGATGCAGACAGCCATGTGCAGCGATCACCGCTGCCGGGGCATGTTTCAGTTCTACGGAGCCAATCGCTCGGGTCGTTTTGCCGGGCGGATCGTCCAGTTACAGAATCTGCCTCAGAACCATCTGCCGGATCTGGAAGAAGCAAGAGATCTGGTAAAGAGAAACGACTATGCCGCGCTGGATCTTCTCTACAACAGCGTCCCGCAGGTGCTCAGTGAGTTAATCCGGACAGCCTTCATCCCGAAGCCGGGCATGAAGTTTGTAGTTTCCGACTACAGCAGCATCGAAGCCAGAGTCCTCGCCTACCTTGCCGGAGAGACACACACGATCGAATCCTTCGCCAGAGGCGAGGATCTGTACTGTGCGACCGCATCGGCGATGTTTCATAAGCCGGTTGTAAAACATGGCATCAATGGTGAATTGCGTCAGAAAGGCAAGATCGCGACGCTGGCCTGTGGTTATGGCGGCAGCGTAGGAGCGCTCAAAGCGATGGGCGCACTGGATATGGGCCTGACGGAAGAAGAGCTTCAACCAATCGTGACAGCGTGGCGTGAGGCCAATCCGCATATCGTCAAGTACTGGTGGGATATCGATGCAGCAGTGATGAAGGCGGTGAAGCTCCATCTTCCTTCACAGGTCGGAGCAGTCAACATCTACTACCAGTCCGGAATGCTGTTCATCAAACTCCCGTCTGGCAGACGACTCTCCTACGTGAAGCCCCGGATCGGCCAGAACCAGTTCGGCAACGACTGCGTCACCTACATGGGAATCGACCAGCAGCACTGGGAGAGAATTGAAAGTTACGGTCCGAAATTCGTCGAGAATATCGTCCAAGGCGTAGCCCGGGATATTCTCTGCTTTGCTATGAAGAATCTCCGCGACTGCTTCATCGTCGGGCATGTCCATGATGAACTCATCATCGAAGTCCCGATGGATGCCAGCATGCAGGAGATCTGCGATATCATGGGACAGACCCCTGATTGGATGCCGGGCCTGCTGCTACGGGCGGACGGTTACGAATGCATGTTTTATCAAAAAGATTGAAAACGGCTCCGGAGAGGAATCAATCCTTTCCGGAGCCTTGTTTTTTCAAGAACATATCGTGCTTAATCTGCAGTCCACCGTGATTCAAAGTCTTCCTTTGGCATTTGAAGATCCGCACTCAACGTGCTGATCATTTGCTTCATGCTTGGATTAAACTTGGCAGACATCAGAAATTGCTTGACCGCAGTTCTTATATCCTTCAACGATGCCTTTGCCTTTGTCCAGTTCGGCGCAGAAAAAACCTTGTTATTTTGTGTGGCATCATCCAATGCCGTCTCAAACGCCATATTTAAGCATTGCCCAGCAACTTCGATCACTGTATCCAGCTGATTGGAATCTTTCAGCTTTTGTAAAACAACTGCTGGATTCGGCACAAGATCCTGCATTTTATTGATCTCACCGAAGATTACAGAGATGGTGTACAGGTGATGGTATGGACCATACGCTTTTAATGCCATCAATGATTCGTTAAGTCCTAGCGGATTGTCATTGTTCCAGTTCTTATATACGGCCTGATACAGCTCGGAAAGTGCCTGTATCTTTTCCGGAGAATATTCTCTATGGAACAATTGCTCGAAGTACTTATCAAATATCCTACTTTCACTGTATGACATCGTCGGCCTCTGAGAATGCCATGCAATCATCTGCTTTCCAAGCGATGTCAAATCAACAACGTGTGCCGTGTTATATTTTGCTGGATCCGCAGTTTCACCACGCTTAGTGATGAAATAGCCATCTGTGTAATGCTGTTCATATGCCTTCTTCATAGAAAGCACATACTTATCATTACTTCGAAGGTCACGAGCTTTAACAGCACTCTGTGAGTTAGTGCATGTGCTTATATTATCCGCTCGTTCAGAATCGGCGATTTCATAAAAGCGGAACATAATATACGCATCAGACACGTTCCTTACAGATTCACTGCAGTTAAATATTGTGTTCAGAGACTGACAGCCGTTTACTACGTTCAGCTCCTTCACACTCATCGTATGGCCTTCTATTTTGATTGAAGAACAGATGGCAGTTACGCCATTGTGCAGGAAGAAAAACTCCTCCGGATGATTTCTGAGAGTTCTAGCAATTCCTTTATTAACCTTGTTTCCGGATCCAAGGGACTGGCGCACATTTTTCCTGAAAAGAAGACCATTCTGAATCCCAGGAATTTTTATACAGTCGCGAAGTGGAATAGCTGCAATAACAGCCCTCGTCGCATCTATACGCATATCCATAAACTTACCCGGTTCAAGAGTAAACTCATAGTTTATGTATGGACGATTTTTATTCAATGCCTCATCATATCTAGCCTGAATATCATCTCCTGCAACAAGCAATAGATTGGCGCTCAGTGTGTCGTTCTCCGAAAGCTTATTCTGAAAAGTCGCAAGATCAGCTTTTGCAGAATCTGTGAGTTCAGCTGTCGTTACCAGTTCAAAGCAAATTTCATAATCATCTTCGATTGCCTGAGCAATTTCACTAATCTTCTGCTTGAGTTTATCGTTTGCAGCATCCTGCAGCTTGGCCAGATCCTGAATTTGAATCCAAGAAGCAAGGATCTCTCTCAATGGCTCCGAATCAATGGTCCCCTGATAAAATTTTCCCTGTAAAATGTAAACGGTCTGGGTCTGGTCATCTACATAGACAGCATCAATCTGCTTATCTCCCGGACCATCTGTAATACACGATTTTGCCTCAAACGTATCGAGGTTGTGAATGTTTCTAAGGTACCACGCCACAAAACGTTGTCCATCATTCGGATAATTCTTCAGGTAATACTCTTGCGATAAATCCTTCTTTATCTGGTCATACATATAAATCCACCCCACTACATAAAAAATCCATCAGTGTCAAAAAGTCGATCAATCTCATCAATTGTAGCTGCTTTTTGCACCTTATCCCGAACGGCACTCTTTGCCATATCCAATCGTTTGAATCTGTTATTTCCTGCTACATCCTTGCTCATACGAATAAGCTGCATTCTTCCCACATCAGGATTCAGTCTGGCGTATTCGGCAAACCCCTTTGCCTTGCCAAGATTATCTTTAAAATCCGGATTATGAGGCTCCAAGATATCAATTACATATCCCGAAATAGCATCCTTTCGGACAATAAGGAAATCCGGATAAGCTGGTTTTGTGAATCCTTCCTCCTCGTATGGAATGCAGAGTGCCCAAGAACCTCTTGACGGATTTCGAATCCAGCAGACAAAGTCAGGCCGCTTTTCTTCTTCCGCAATAACTCCAGCTTCCCACGTATTTAACTTCAGTCTTGCTACGCCAGTTTCTTCACTCACAAAAAGATGATCGCGATATTCTTTACCACCTGCATCATGCGGCACCTGGATAGTTTCTGGTAAGCGGAAGCTGTGCTTACTGACTTTATCACCGTCAGAAACGATGTTGTTATACTGTCTGCGAATAGAATCTGAATCCATACGCGCAATGTAACGGCGATATTGATCGTTCATTTCATGGAAGCGCTTTTCTGCATATACATGAAGTGAATTTATGCAATCTTCATCAGCAGCAAAGAGAATTACATCAATTTCATACGCGGCAGGATTTGACCAATCACCATACTTATTGCCGTATGCCAGTCCAACGCCCTCGTTGCAGAGCTTCGCCTCTGCGGACCGGAACTGTCTTTCTATATCCGAATCTGTCGACGTAAAAAGATTATGTACAGAGTAGTTATCGATGCTCTCGCCAAATGCATCAAAAATCTGTGAGGATAACTTGAACTGCTCAACTTGATGAACCAAATCATCATACCTGCCATCGGCCTGAAGTTGAAGGATATAGTCGTGTATCATTTCAACAATATGATCCTTGACCTCTTCAACCGCACCACGATATAAGTTAGCCATGGTAAGAAGGTGCGCCATTTTGAACAACGATTTCAGATAATTATTGATCTGAAAAGCGCGGACATCATATGACAATAAACCACTATCATTTATAAATTTCATTACGGCTTCGCGATCAAATAGATCTTCATTTTCTTTTGTCTCTTTGGACTCATCAATTTGATCGGGTGTCTTTTCTACAGATTCATCACCTGATGTAGTATCTTTTACCGCACTTGTTGCAGTATCTGGTCCTGCAGCAGTTCCTGTCTGCTGCCCCGTAATTGGCTCTGCATGTTCAACAGTTTCATTATTTCCTTGATTCGATTCTGGAGTGTCTCCGGATGACAAATTACCTTCATTTGCAGGTGCATCCCTAAGTACATTATTTCCTAAGCCAGTTTCATCTAATGTTTCGGACGGATATGAATACGAAGAGGTATCGCTGCCATTTGCGGCATCCATTTCCGCGAAATATTGATCCATCGTAATCTGATTTGGATCAACACTCTCTACTTTCTTCCTTGGCCTTTTTACGGTTAATGTATCAAAGCTTCTGCCGGATGTTGATTCGCCATAGATGTCCGTTGGTATTTCACCGCCTTCGGAGCTCTGAAGTTCATCCACCACTTTCTTCACGGTAGCTTCATTAAAATACGGAAGGAAGAGATGCACATCATTGAGCACATCGTCCACCAAAATACGTGACTGCATCGGTGTCCGGATCATTCGGCCTAAAAGCTGCGCAATATAAGTAGCGTCGGTTGCATGACGGAATGACATCATCGTTTCTGCTCTTGGGCAGTCCCATCCTGTTGAAAGATTCTCTTTGAAAAACACTACGCGGATATTCTTATCATCTGCTATCCGAGAAGGCTCCACATATGGCACCTCTAAGTTATTCATCATGATTGTGGAATCGGTTTGTCCAAATGTGTGAGCTACCTGTCCTTTATCGAATTGATAACCGATACGCTCCTCTATTTTTCTAAGGCAATCATCGAGATCCGTATCAGAAATTTTCTTGCCGCTCCCATTCAATACCTGGATTATCAAGATAGGATTTACTTGAGCATAATGCTGCTCTCGGCAATACTGCTCCCAATGACCACACTTTATTTCCCAGTCATCGACAGCAGCTTGGAGTATCGCCATATCATTATTCAGCGTTTCATCATCAGGATATGTGATTACAATTCTGTCTTTCAAGAGTCCTGATGAGCGTACTTGTTCCGCCGTAACAACCACTTTATGAATGGTAGAGGCGGTGTTCTCAACAAGAGCATTGAATCTTTGCGTCGTAGCAGACATACCAATAACTACAGGCATTGCACTTATATGATCTTTGTCGCTTCCTTTGATAAATTTCTGCATGATGGAGGTTGCCTTGCTGGCTTCTCTTCCCTGCATACCTCGGTGAGCTTCATCAATAATAAAGTAAAGTCTATCGTCCTTATCCCTAACGGTATTGGCAATGGTTTCCCAAATTGTATATGTTCTACTATCCGAATGCTTTGTAAGGTTAGAGGATACCGAAAGTTTCTGCGTGTTTAAAAAATAAATATGCCCATCTTCAAATTCCTCTTGGTCAAAAGAATCCTCTGATACCGTGACGCATTGCCCGATTCGAATTCTATCTGCTTTTGCATCGATCTTTAACTTTGATTGCTCATTCAACTGTGGCGAGTCGGACAGCCAAACAAAGATCGCATTCTGCTGCTCTGCAAAATGATCGTCTCCAAAATAGATGTTCTCTATAAGAGAAGCCATGATTATCGTTTTGCCTGCTCCGGTTGGTGCCGTAAACGAAACCACCTGCGGGACATGAGTTCTGTGGTAGGCGCCTAATGCTTCAGCTGTCTGCGCACGAAGATCCTGTAACGCACTTTTTTGAAATGGGAATAATTCTACTTTCATAACTACCTCCCAACAATAATCCGGAAATTGTCTAAATAATCCCTATACAGCTGATAGCAGTTCTTTCCCTCATAATTAGCAATCATCTCGCGATAAGCAGATTCAGAATCGGTGATGATAAAGATGGTCTCTATGTCCGGATTTTCCATCATTTTCTCATTGAATTCCGAATAATAAGCTTCATCAATTAAAACCGCGAATTTGTTCTTTGGAAGTATAAGCATTGCCGGTAGACTCTCTGAGTCTAATGTAGGGCAAGGCCCTATACAGTTTGATTTCATCCATAGTACCGGTAATAGCTCTCTAAACTGCTTGCCCAGCGCTACTGCATTTTTATCCAAAAACCCGAGCTTAAAGAAAGCTGCATTAGCGTTAAATCCTTCAGACATTTTGATATCCGTTCCAATATATTCACCTTGTAGGGGATTATTATTAACATCCACACCCTTTATCGTACATATTGTGCGTGGCCAAGTAACATGATGTGCGATTCCTAGTTCTTCCCATTTAGCATCTCCTGCCTTAAATCCCTGTTTTAGTAATGCCTTTGCTTCGCTCTCAGAAACCTCATTATTGGTAACCATGATACATCTTCTATTTCCGCCATCCTCGGCATTCAAAAGGTTTACTGCATGCATTGTTGTTCCTGATCCGGCAAAAAAATCCACTATCAGCGCGTCTTTCTTATGCGCAGTAAAAAAGTATATGCAGTCTTTCACCGCATAGAGAGATTTCGGAAATGTAAAACGCTTCTCATTGAATAATTTTCCTAACAGTCTTGATCCATATTGTGTTGAATCATGTGTAGATATCTTCCAAATATCTCCGGGCGTTGCAATTACATTATCATCATTATTAGTATCCACGATGAGTTCATCATTGATACCACGACCACTTACAGAAAATTCACCAGAGGTAATCTTTGAATACTCGCCATCTTTCAAAATATATACTGTAAAACCTTTTTTGCTATTCCCGCCTATTTTTACGCGACCTTGTTCTTTTCGCTTCAGAAAAGTTTCTTTTGACCATTGCCAGTTGCCTTCTGTTCCATTATTTCTAATCGGCAGCAAAATATACAAGTCTCCAATGGGCGGTGCCTGGGATACTCCTGCCGGAAGCGGATCTCCTACTTCTTCAATTTTTCCATTACTTTTATTAATGTATATCGGGTAGAAGCCACCAGGTGAATGTCTACGTTCCGCATTTGTTCCAGATCTTTTTAACAAATCCCATCTAATGTTTCCTGTATGCGTTCTCCCTTTGCTCGACACCCATTCTCTATTCAGTTTTACTCTCTGGGGGCCTGAGCTTCCAAGCATCACAAAAAATATATATTCGCCACTTCTTCCAAATTCTCCAGCTCTCGCCACATTAGCAGGATTGATCATGGTGCTAATCATCTGAATTCTGGCTTCTGGAAATAATTCTTCCAATAAGCAGCCAAGATGCAGATATTCTTTTTCATCTATTGTTATTATCAATACAGAATCCGAAGGATTTAAAAGTTTTTTTGCAAGAGTTAGTCTCTTTTCCATAAAAGACAGCCACTTGCTATGTCTGTATTGATCATTGTTATCAACATAATTATTGTTGTATTTCCAATCTCTGGCACCTGTGTTGTAAGGTGGATCGATATAAATGCAATCTACCCTTCCAGCATAAAGATACTCCAGCAGCTGCAGCGCGTGATAGTTATCAGCCTCAATAAGAACATGCCATAAATTTGAATCAGGAGCATTACAAACAGAATCGAGAGGTTTTAAATACGGATAAATTGGCTGGCCAAATTCGGCCACGCAAACAAGCTCATCCAAAGTAAATGTCGATTCAGTATGATCCACTTTATGCTCACAGACAGCATTATCTCCGTCAATTGATTTAACGAGATAAATGTCGTCAATTTTTCCTGTTTTCAAAGCAACTGTAGATCCACGCTTTATTTCCGTATCATAAAGAGGAGTACATTCTGGCAAGTGCTCCTCAAAAACAAGGCCGAATTTCTTCTGCTTATTCAGCTTATTTACTTCGGTCAAAATTCTTTCACGCAATTTTGGATCATCAATCTGCTGAATCAAATCTTGTAATACTGCCACATTCTCACCTCATTCTTCTGTGATAGTCTTATGTTTGATATAGAAATCCATATTATGGGCATTACAGTAATTTGTAACTTCAGCCACTTTTTCGTTATAAAAATGTTTTTGCCCCGGATAAGCCGTCACAGTTTTGTTGTAGTTCATTCTTCCGAAAATAATCCGATCAGTAAAATTTACCGCATCAAGTATTTCAATAAGATTCTGCTCAATAATATTGGGAGTCGGATATGGCTCAATACTTACCCATGTTTTGCACCCCCGTTGATGAAGATCACGCAATGCTGAAATTCTCTGATCATATGGTGCAGAGCCCGGTTCAAATTTCGTCCGGAAATCTTCATCTAATGATACAAGTGTGATCCCGTACTCATTTTCATGCGAAAGCTCTGCAAGTTCGATGGGCGATACACCTTTCGTCAAGGTTGTGCATTTTATTCCTGCATCATTTAATTTCTTAATAGCAGCGATGCTCATTTCAGAGACTTCATCATATCCAAACATAAAAGGATCGGTTGTAAAACACAGCTGTACTGAATGAATTTTATCCTTTAAGCGCGGAATCTCACGATCAAGCAGCTCAAGTGTATTAGAAACTAACTTGGGCTCTGTCCATTCCCCATAACTTTTTATTTGCCCGAATCGCTTTTTCATCAGATAGGCATAACACGGGAATTTACAGCCGTGCGCACAACCCTGCACATGATTCATCGTATAATCACCGTATTCAACGCCTGTCTCATAAAGCATCGATTTTCTAGTTATTGTCTTCAAAAGTTACATCCTCACTTATCCCTGTTGAGCTGAAAAGGAAACAGATTTGAATTTTTGACCTGTTAATGGATCTTGAGAAAAATGAACATTATCGTTGTAAAGTCTCTTTAACTCCTTCGTTATTTCGTTTCTGAATCCCTCAGATGGAAAAACGGGATGTAGTTCCAAAGATTTCCAAAGCTCATCTAATGGCACATTTTGTTTCCCATTAAAAATATTCTGCAGATATTTCGCAATATCACGTATGGTATAACAAGTCTCATCAGTTGGGACTATTGTTTCGCCAGCCCCAGGGTTTGAGAAGTCTAGTTCCATCTGAACATAATTCGTATTAACATTCTTTGTTGACGACTTTCCCCCGAACACCGACCATGCACATTGTTTATAAAGTTTGAATCCCGCAAGATTACTTGTACAGTGAAGCAAATCATATTGCAGTGAATTGTTGCTGTTATAAAAAGGGAAGGACGCTACATAATATCTTCTATTGCCTCTCATTTGATCAATGATCTCGTTAATGCGTTTTTCATATGCAGTTTTGTCTGAGCCATACGGAGCGAGGTCTTCGAAATCCTCAAGATAAGTCTGTTCATACTTTTCTTTTGTGCTTTGCTTTTTTACGCTGGAGACTGCACGGATAGAATCCAACACAGCATGATTAAGCATAACCTCACCCCAATTTCTAAAAAATGGAAGCAAAACATCCCAATGAATATTTGCATCGTATGGATCATAGAGCAAAAAGTAGTGCATATGTCCAGTGCCATTTAATTGTGGTCCAATTGTCTTCAGTAATTCTTTCGCATCCTCATTCGTTGTAACAATCGTGAAATTACCTCCGCTTTCTGGGAGCAATTTTCGTAACGTATCAATTCTTGGCTTTGATAAATCATTGAAATAGATTTGAACAGCCTTGTCTCTATACGTATTCGCAACATCCTGAAGCGCTTTCGCTACACGAACTGGAGAGCCATAAACAAGCTTTCCATCCCGATCGTGGTATAATCCTGAATTACACATACAATCTATGTAGATTAAGCCATTACATTGCGGAGTAAGCATGAGTTTTTGAGCCCAGGATTTGATATACATTTCTATGAGTTCAAATTTTTTTATCGTATGCGGACTGGCATACGAAATCACCTCGTCCTTTTTTGCAGTCATATTATTGCTTCCTTTCATCATCTGCTGTTGGGATAAATTCCATCACATCTCCAACGTCGCATCCGAGTGCACCGCATACTTTCATGAGGACCTCCATACTTACAGGCTCCCCCTTAGATAGCTTTGTCACAGACGCCCAGCTGATGCCAGCCATAGACTGCAAATCCTTTTTCATCATGTCTTTATCAATCAACAGCTTCCAGAGCTTCTTATAACTTACTTTCACAGCAATCTCCTCTACACATTGCATGAAATACAAATCACAGTCGTCGTATAAGTATTTTATAACCAGTTATTTCATTTTAACCTATCCCACTCGTTATATCAAGAAGCATCTTCACAAACACTCGAATCTGCTTCCCATTTAATTGAATTCTCTCTGCACAAATGATATAATTTTATCCAGAAAATTCTCAAGGATGTTTAGTGTAGTAATTATGACAAAGAGGTAATTTCTGGTGAAGACATACAGAAATGAAATAGAGCGGTTTATATATGAGAAATGCTATGGTCTGATGTATCAAGAGGTGGCGACTAATATCTATCAGCACCCCGAAGTGCTAGATCTCACTTTCTCACGAGTCCAATACCCAGACTCTGCAGTTTTGGAAGACATGCTGATTGAGTATGTATCAGATATTCGTATATCTGAGGATTATCTGATATTTAATGCTGCAGTTAGTGGTCTTGTAGAAATATCATCCTCTGATGACTACCGTCCGCTTTCGCAAGAGTCAAAGCAATGGTTATTTGTTGCATGCCGGGTAAAAATCACGGATAAAATCGAATCTTTCAAAATAGAAAATATCCGCAGCTATAAAGATGGCAGACTACGTTGTGATGAAGGTGTCGCTGCATCAAGAAATATTGTCCCGATAATACATAAGAAAGATCTAGACGAAGAGGCTACCAACTTTCTGTCTGAAACTTATCCGGAAGCCTTGGAAAAACCGATGCCTGTTCCTATTGAAGAGATAGCGGAAAAATTAGGATTAAAAATCATCCAAGGAAATCGAATCACGAATGATTTTAGTGTATTTGGAGAGATCTCCTTTTCTGAAGGCAAAGTCAAGGTTTACGATCTTTTCACTACCCAAACTTCCGAAATCGACCTGCACCGTGGAACCATATTGATAGATGCCTATACGTTCTGGGAACGTAATCTCGGATGTGTCAAGAACACCATTGCACACGAGGTCTATCACTGGTACCGTCACCGCATGTATGCTGCAATTAAGAGCATCCTCCGCGGAGAAAAAACAATAGCATGTCGCTGCCCAAGTAATATGGTCTACCCAAATAGCAATGAAGAATGGACTGATGAGCAGCGAATGGAATGGCAGGCAAATAGTATTGCTCCCCGCATACTTATGCCTCTAAAGCCATTCCGGCAGAAGGTAGATGAACTATATGCAAAATACGATTATAAGAACACTCCTTTAAAGCCGGCTGTTCTGGAATGCATTGCTCAAGATCTAGCTAAATTCTATGGTGTCTCCCGGCAATCTGCGATCATTCGTATGATCGAGACTGGGTATAGTGAGGCAGCAAGCATATATCAGCAAAAAGAAGATCCGAAATACCATTCGTATCTGACACCAAACGAGCTGTACTACGAATATTCAACAAACGATGAATTCAGGCAACTGCTCGATTCCGAATTATTTCGGTATGTAGATGGATATGTTGTAATTAACGATGATAAGTACATTTCTCAAGATGAAGACGGAGCATCTTCACTGACCGACTACGCTTGGTCTAATCTCGACGAATGTGCCTTAAAATTTACTGACCAGCCGGTAAAGCCACAATCCTCGAAGCTACTGCCATTTGAGATTCTGCATCGAGCTAATGCTGAACAGAAAACATCAAAGTACGAGTCCGAGCCAAATAAGAAGACCGTTGAGCTGTCAGAGACTGTACAGCAAAAGCGAAAGGAATTTGATGCGCAAAATGCCACTCAAAAAATTCTTTCGCCCTCGAGATCATGCTGGGAAATGATTTGGACTGTTATTGAAAGTAAAGGAATAAGCAAAGCTCACTTCTGCAATTTAACTGGACTTGGCGAAGAGGTATATCGAAAAGCCAAAAATAATATCGATACACAGCCGAAAGTACGTACAGTTGTAGCTATCGCACATGGTTTAAAAATAGGCATTGAAGAGACAGAAATGATTCTCAAAGCCGGAGGTCGAGCATTCAAAAATACTGATGAGGATAGAGCTCTCAGATTTTGTATTACCGGTATGGGCGACTGTTCACTTGAAGACTGCAACGAATTTCTTGAATCCTATGGTTATAAGCCATTAGGCTCCATACAACGCTTATAATCACAATGTTCGCCGCACCTCAAACTAGAGGTGCGGTTTTTTTTTATTTTTCCGACTCGCCGAGTCGGATTTTTTTTATGCTTTTACCCTGAATATATCTACTTTCACGGTCTTTTATCTAATCGATCGCACCTTTTTCTTCGTAAAATTCACCTTTTTTCCCGACTCACCGAGTTTTCAGGTTTTACCTATCCTTCATCTAAGATGGGCTTAACAGATGAGAACAACTTCTCAGCTGTGTCACGAATATTTTATTCCGCGTTTATGGCGGTGTAGTTGTCTGGCCAGGACTACATGCACGGCCTTCATAAACGCCAGCAGCAAATGGTTTAGGTCCAGTGTCGTGCCGCTGGTCACCTGTTGAAACGGGGCAATGCCCTAAAGGTGACCTCTATGAGATACGGACAAAGTAAATATGCCATCCCGGTAACCCCGTTTCGGAAAGAAACGAGGACAACGAGATGGCAAAACATGCCAAAGAAGTACCGTTCTTCGAGGACGGCAAGATTTATGCATCTGTAACCATTGATTTTACAGCAGAAGGTCAGAAGGTTCTTACTCCTTCCACAGGATACAGGCTCTTCCCTTTGAAGATTGAAGATGTCAATACCAGAGAACTTAAATGGGATCCGGATCTTATCCAGACTCGGCTCATTGGTGATGTCCGTCACCTTTGCCTTATGGTTCCAGTGAAGGAAGAACAGTATAAGCCACTGATGGATATTGAATGGGCGGAAGCAAAGAAGAATACTCGTAATCGCCGGTGTCGTATTCCGGATGGAAACGGAGGCACAAAGGTCTGTCGTGGCCGCAGCTGCTACGGCTGTCCGAGAGCAGGTGAAGATCACGTCACGTCACAGGAAGCATCCTTGGATGCCATGATGGAAGACTCGAACTTCGAAGCTTCCACTGAAGATACAACCAGTACAACTGCGATGTTTATGGTGGATGAGGAAGCCTTCATTGACTTCCTGAAGCAGCACCAGCCAGTTTATGAAACTGTTTATGAATGGCTGAAGGAAGGCTACTCCACAACAGAAATCGCAGAGAAGCTCAATGTCACTGACAGAATGATCCGGAATTACAGAAGCAAGATTTCCGAACTGCATAAAGAGTTCAATGCGTAATTGATAGCCGGAGGGCGATACAGCATCACGTCTGTATCGCCCTATTTTCATGCCCGATTTCTGCATACTGGGCATCAAATAGTAGACCCACAGCCTCGGCTCTGAAATTTCAGTATTCCCACAGCCACAACCCCTGCCAATTAGTAGAGCCACAGCCTCGCCGAGCAAAAATCTATCAAAATAGTGGAGCCACAGTCACGCCAGAGCAATATTCTCATTTTCCCAGACAGAAAAAGCGGCACCCGCCTCTCTCTTCAGAAAGACGGGTACCGCAGAAATGGCTTAAACTCGGGCTTTTCCGGCCCTTCTTCAATTTGCCCTCGTTAGTAGAGTCACTGTCTCGACGTGAACGGTGTGCCCAAATTGATCAACCGGAGCAGCCTTTGTGAGCTCATATCCGCTTCCGCAGAGTTTCTTCAGATCACGGGCAAGGGTCGCAGGATCACAGCTTACATAAACTATGCGTGCAGGCGAAAGATCCAGCATAGTATTAATGGTCACATCATCAAGTCCCTTACGCGGCGGATCAACAACGATAACATCAACAGGATTCTTTCTTCCCTCCGCTTTTCTGCGGTCCGCAAATGCAGGCAGTACCTCTTCCGCACGGCCCGGCTCAAAGAGCACATTCTCAATGCCGTTGCTTTCTGCGTTGATTTTTGCGTCACGCACTGCCTCGGGTACTACTTCGATACCATAAACCTCACGTGCCTTTTGCGCCATAAAGAGAGATATTGTGCCGATTCCGCAGTAAAGATCAAGCACATATTCCGATCCGGTCAGTCCCGCATACGAGAGCGCGATGCTGTAAAGTTTCTCCGTCTGTTTGGGATTCACCTGGTAGAAGGAAAGCGGAGAAATGCGGAACAGGATCTGCTTTCCCGTCGGAAGGAACGAAAGGCGCGGACCGTGGACCTCGTTTTGAAGTTCCTCCGCGGTCTCCTGAAGTTTTGACTCCTTATCTTTGCTCCGCTCTGACTTGTTATTTTCTGACGTTTCTGCGCCGTCATCCGCAGATATCCCTGCGGCAGCGCTTAAGGCAGCCTGCCCGTCAGTCTGCTCCGGCTCTTCCTTCACTTCCAGCACATGCAGGCTGTCCTCAATGGAATCCTCGCCCCAGAGGGTGCGCAGTTTCTTTCCGAGGACCACGTTCGTCTGTGCCGTGTTTGTGTTGAGAATGATACTCGAAACACCCGGAATCACACGGAGAAGTTCGACGAGCTTGTCCTCCTCTGGCAGTTTCGTTCCGTTTACGACGAGAACCACCATGGTCTCCCGGCTGTAAATGCCGTTCCGGATGAGCACATGGCGAAGCAGTCCCTCGCCTGTTTTTTCGTCGTAGGACGATACCTCATAGAGCTTCATATAATCCAGGATCGCTTCGAGAATTTTGCGGTTGTCCTCAGCTCCGATTTCGCAGTCTGTCATCGGAATAATATCGTGCGTGCGTCCCGCGTAAAAACCGCAGACCGGATTGCCGTCTTTGTCGGTTCCGATCGGCACCTGTTCCTTGTTGCGGTAATGGAATGGATCGTCCATCCCGACGATCGGACTCATCACAGCGTCCACCGTGTCCGCGTCAAAACCCCCGATGCGGATGAGGTCATTTCTCACTTTATCCTGTTTGAATTTCAGCTGACGCTCGTAGCCGAGTGTCTGGATCTGGCAGCCGCCGCATTTATTAGCGATGTCGCATTTCGGTTCGATTCGGTACGGCGATGCCTTGTCAACGGTCACAAGTTTTGCAAACGCATACTTCGGCTCTGCCTTCATGATCTTCGCCGTGACCTGATCGCCGATGACTGCATCCTTGATGAAGAGCGTATAGCCCTCCTTCGTGTGGCCAATCCCCTGACCGTCCTGATCCATGTCCGTGATTTCCACGTTCAATACATCATTTTTGTGATATGGAGTTCCTACTTTTCCAGCCAAAACTATCACCCTTTCTTAAAAAACGGCCCGGCCGCGTATCTGCCATTATCCGTCATTATCAGCCTTTTCGGCCTTATCTGACCTCATCTGCCCTGATTCGTTTTTTCCGGATTTACCCGTTTTTCCGCCCTGTCCGGCACTTTTCGATCTTATCCGATCTACTCCAGATCCGTCCTGCGGACATTGGACTCGACCTTCGACTGGTATCCTGCCCAGGCATCGAGGTTGCTGCCTGCCAGGATTTCCTTGAACATCTCAAGATGTGCGTCCGTGTTATCGGCAAAATTCAATGCTGCCGCTTCCATGAGAGCCGGAACCTTCGGGCTTCCGAACTCAAGCTTTCCGTGATGGGCAAGAATGCAGTGCTCCAATTCTTCCTTCAGCACCACCGGGAAACCGTCGATCCCCTTGATCTTTTCATCAATCATCATGCATCCGATCACGATGTGGCCGAGAAGCTGTCCCTCGTCCGTATAATCGTTGCGCGGAAACGGCGAGAGCTCACGGGTTTTTCCGATGTCATGCAGCATCGCTGCCGGAACGAGCAGATCCCTCTTGAGCGTCGGATACAGCCGGCAGTAAGCATAGCACAGCTTGGTGACGTTGAGAGAATGCTCGAGCAGGCCGCCGACATAACCGTGGTGCATTGTTTTGGCGGCCGAGGAATTCTTAAATGTCTGGATGAAGTCCGGATCATCGACAAAGAAAGATTCGAGAAGCGCCTTCATGTGCGGCTCTTCGATCTTGCCAATATAGTTTGAAAACTCGGTCCACATCTCATCAATGCTGCGCTCGGAGACGGGCAGGTAATCGGCGGGATCATACTCGCCTTCGCCGCAGCGGCGGATTCTGCGCACATTGAGCTGCAGGCTGCCCTGGAACGAAGTGATGTCACCGGTGACATCGACATAATCGAGATTATCGAAATCGCCGATTCCCATGTCGCCCGGATTCCAGATTTTGGCGTCCAGCGTGCCTGTTTTGTCCTGCAGGGTGAGACTGTCATAAGCCTTGCCTGCCTTGGTTTTAAGCTCCTGTTTTTTCTTGCATAAATAAATGCTGTGAATCGAATCGCCTTCGCGAAGATCTTCGATGAACTGCATGTGACCGGTTTTCCCTCCTGCATTATTTCGGTTATCTGCCGATGTGTACGCGCGTCCAGCCGTTCCCGCGTCCCCGCCCTGCGCCTTCGCGTGCTTCGGATCGTAGGGGTGCTTCCGGACATCGTGCTTCTCAATGCCGTTTTCCGCAAGTTTGTCAAATACTTCCGACGGAATTTCCAATGACTGTGCCCTTCTTTCTGTAATGATTGATAACTTTCGGGTCTATGCCCTGCGGGATCCGTTTCCCACGCGCCCGAAAAGAATCGCTCTGGATGACTCTGCTGATTTCTCAGCCGCCGCGGCACCAGACAGTGCACACGCAGCTCCTCGGTTATTTCATGCGTCTGGCTCCCCAGTGAGCGCAGCGGTGAGCGTCATCTCCTCGTACTCGCCGCCGGATGCACTCCGCTGAACCCGGATCTTCACTTCCTCTCCCGGATTCTTCCCAAACAGTGCCGTGAGCAGGTCACTGTAGCTTCCGATCTCCTCACCGTCAAAACCGGTGATGACATCGCCGCTCTGGATGCCGGCGTCCATCGCGGGAGAATCCACTTCCACGCGGCGCACATACGCGCCCTGTGGGACTCCCTGGTCCGATGTGATATCCGCAGGGACATCGGCGCCGTAAATACCGAGATACGGCTTCGATCCGCCGTTTGACAGTTTCTCGATCAAGGGCTTCAGGTCGGTAATGCCGATCGCCGAAATCATATTCGGGAGATCACTTGAATTGTAGTCCATATTCAGGATCCCGATGACCTGTCCGTTCAGATTAAACAGCGCCCCGGTTGCGTTCCGGCTCCCGTAGCTGTCCGTGGTGATGAGCTTGCACGAGGAATCGACGATATCCGGCGACTGCGTTGTGCTTGTGACAATCCCGTATGCGACCGAACCGGCGGTCCCCATCGGAGACCCGAGCGCGATGACCGGCACGCCGGTGAGGTTCGACTGTTTCGAGCTTCCAAGCTCTGCTACGTTAAAACATGTTCTCACAGAATCCGTGATATCGGAATCCCTGACTGCGACCACCGCATAGCTGCTCACGGCATCCATCGCCTTGAGCTCTGCATCGGCACCGGAGCCGTCCGGAAATGTCACCTTGATGGAATCCGCATTCTTCAAGTCATCATACTGCGTGAATATCAGAAGCTCTGTTCCGTTATCCGCCACGATGAGGCCGCTCGAACGGTCCGCATCCTCATAAGCTTCGTTAAACCACGTATAGTCGGACGTCACTCCCGTGACCACGACCATCGAGCGGGAAGCCGTCTGGGCGATACCGTCGAGCATGCTGTAGATCTTTTGATAATCCGACGATGTGATCTCATAATTGTCCAGGGCATCCTCCACTTCCTTGGAGACTGCCTGTTCAATCTGTGTGCTGCTGCCGGAAACAGCCGCCTTCGCGGCCTCCTGAGCCGCCTTGGACGCCGCTTCATTCGCAGCCTTTGACGCCGCACTCGATGCCAGCTCCGAATCATTCTCGATCATGCTCTCCGGAGGTATCTCTTCCGTCTGCATCTGATCGATCTGCTCATCGAAGGTGACCTCCTGTGAGGAATTCTCCGTTGTCACCGCCTTGCTGAAAACAGGTTCGAGGAAAATGAAGACAAGGCAGGCAACCGTTCCGAACAGGACGGCAAGACCGGCCGTCGTGAGCGTTGTTTTCAGGATCTTCCTGCGGTTCACCGGGCGCTGTTTGATCTTTTCTTTCATGAACTCGGTGTCAACTGTGCCAGGTTCCTGCTCTGCTCTTTCTTTTCCGGAAAGTCGGCGGTGCTTTTCGGTCTCTTTCTCGATGATTCTCTCGTTTACGATCTTCTCCGGGTCACTGCTGCCGGCTGTCCCTTCCTGTGATGCCGGTTTGCCGTCTGCTTCCCTGTTTTCTTTATCGATGTCTTTACTTATTTTATTCGTTTCGTCCCTGTCCATAACCGATGAGGCCGCCATGCGGCTGCCATGTGTATGATATAATGATTGCACTGCACAGCAGTGGAAAATTACTGCGGTACTGTGCACATATTGTACCATATCCGGTGTTTTTATTACCCGGCTGCATTGCTCCCCGTGATGAACAGCCGCCGCAGATTCTGCAGCAATCTGCAGCAAATAAAGGTCACCATCACGAACGATCTATTTTAGGGCGCAGTCATAAACGACAAATTTACGATGCAGTCATAAACAGCAAAACAAAGATCACAATTAATAAAGACCACAATTATGAACGATAAAGTTTTACGCATTCTTGAATACAATAAAATCATCGAACGTCTCTGCGATCACGCGACCTCGGAGCCCGGCAGGAAGCTCTGCCGGGAACTTTCGCCCATGACGAAAATCTCCGACATCAGTCTCGCACAGGATGAGACGGAGGATGCTCTCTCCTATATTTTCCGCAAGGGGAGCATTAATTTCGGCGACAACCGCGATTTCACGGACGTGTTCCGCGCCCTGATGATCGGCCAGAGCATGACGGCCCCGGAGCTTCTTCACCTCGCAGCATTTCTCGAAAACGTCGCGCGGGTGCGTGCCTACGGAAAGTCAGAAGGAACGGATTCATCGATCCATACCATCATGGAGGGCTCCTCCGCACCGGCCGGAAAAGACGGAAATCACGCGGGGTCCAATCTGCAGAACGGCGGCCGTGACACTCTGTATGACCTCTTCGACTGCCTCGTCCCTCTCACTCGGCTCTCCTCCGAAATAAGACGCTGCATCCTGGCGGAGGATGTGATCGCGGATGACGCAAGCCCTGCGCTCCGCTCCATCCGCCGCCGCAAACTGCAGGCAAACGAGCGCATTCACACGCAGCTGCAGAAGATGGTGAACGGCGCCGCATCCCAATATCTCATGGATACCATCATCACGACCCGTGACGACCGCTACTGTCTCCCCGTAAAAGCGGAGTACAAATCGCAGGTTCCCGGCATCGTGCATGATTCGTCCTCAACCGGAAGCACGCTCTTCATCGAGCCCGCCGCCGTCGTCGAGGAGAACAACGCCCTGCGCGCGCTCGAGGCCGAGGAGAAGAAGGAAATTGAAAACATCCTCGCAGATCTTGCATCACAGGCACATGAGCACCTGACGGAGCTGAAGGACGACGCCGCCAATATGACGAGGCTCGACTTTGTTTTCGCGAAAGCAGAGCTTGCCGTCGATATGGATGCAACGCGGCCCGTCTTCAATGAAGATCATTACATCGAACTCCACAAGGCGCGCCATCCGATGATCGACAAGAAAAAGGTCGTTCCGATCGATTTCCGGATCGGAGCGGATTTTGACATGGTCGTCATCACCGGGCCGAACACCGGCGGCAAGACAGTCACCCTCAAAACCGTCGGTCTCCTCGAGCTCATGGGCCTGTCCGGCCTTCACATCCCGGCCGGAAGCATGAGCGAACTCAGCACATTCCGCGAGGTTTTTGCGGACATCGGCGATGAACAGAGCATCGAGCAGAATCTCTCGACGTTCTCCGCGCACATGACAAATATTGTGAACATCTGCAAGCGCGCCGACAAGGACTGCCTGTGCCTGATCGATGAGCTTGGAGCCGGCACCGACCCGAGCGAAGGCGCGGCACTTGCGATTTCCATCCTCGATTTCTTCCACACGCGCGGGATCCGCACGCTTGCGACCACACACTACAGTGAGCTCAAGGTCTATGCGATGCGCACCGGGGGCGTCATGAACGCGAGCTGCGAGTTTGACGTCGAGACTCTTCAGCCGACATATCATCTGATCATGGGAATTGCCGGCAAGTCCAACGCCTTTGCGATCGCGTCAAAACTCGGTCTTCCGAACTATATCATTGAAACCGCAAGGCAGCAGATGACCTCGGAGACACGCAGTTTTGAGGATCTTCTCACCGAACTTGACGCGGAGCGGTCGAAGGCCGAGAAGGAGAAGCAGGAGGCGGAAAAGCTGCGTGCCGAACTGGATGCGCGGGAAAAGCAGCTGGACACAAGGGAAAAGCAGCTTGCCGAGCGGCGCCAGGAAATCCTGCGCCGGGCAAATGAGGGCGCACGCGACATTCTTGCAAATGCAAAGAAGGAGGCGGACGATGCCATTTCCGAGATGCGGAAGGCCGCCGCAGTTTCCCGTGCCGGCGGAAATGTTGCGGACACCTCTGAAATGGAGCGGATTCGCTCCGGACTGCGCGGCAAAGTGCAGAAACGCGACCAGAAGCTCTCCTATCATCCTTCGGAGGCCGCTGCCGCGAAGGGCAAGGTGAAGGCTGCGGATCTGAAAATCGGTGATACCGTCCGTATTCTCTCGATGGGGCTCACCGGAACCGTCGAAAAGCTTCCGGACAAAAAGGGAAATGTGGGCGTTCTCTGCGGAATCATCCACACAGCCGCAAAGGTGAGCGACCTTGTCTGGGACGACGCCCCGAAGGGAAAGACGGAAGGCGATTACAGACGAGAGGCAAAACAGAAATACATGGACCGCGCGATGGCCGCCGCCGGGAGAAGCGCAGATGTCGACATGGATTTCTCCCGCGTGCAGTCCATTTCTCCCGAGTGCAATCTGCTCGGCCAGACAACGGATGAAGCAATTTATAATCTCGACAAATATCTCGACGATGCCCGCCTGTCTCATCTGGAGACCGTCCGCATCGTCCACGGCAAGGGGACCGGTGCGCTGCGGAAGGCAGTGCAGGAATATCTGCGGAAGCAGGACTTCGTGAAGTCCTTCCGCGCCGGCGAATTCGGCGAAGGCGACGCCGGGGTGACTATTGTGACTTTAAAGAAATAAGAGGAAAGACATGCCTGCTTCGAAACAGAAAATTTTGATTGTCGATGATGACGCCAACATTGCGGAACTCATCGCTCTTTATCTCACAAAGGAATGTTTTGACACGAAAACCGTCGGAGACGGCGAGTCTGCGCTGCAGGCCTTCCGGACTTATAATCCCGATCTCATTCTTCTTGACATCATGCTGCCGGGCATCGACGGATATCAGGTGTGCCGGGAGATCCGCACGGCCAGTCAGGTTCCGATCATCATGCTGAGCGCAAAGGGCGAGGTTTTCGACAAGGTCCTGGGACTCGAACTCGGCGCCGACGACTACATGGAGAAGCCTTTTGACTCGAAAGAACTTGTCGCCCGCGTGAAGGCGGTCCTTCGCCGCACAAAGCCGCAGACTCCGGTCAGGGAGAGCAGCGACGAGAAGGTTGTGGAATATCCGGGACTTACCATCAACCTCACGAATTATTCCGTCATCTACAATGGGAAACCGGTCGATATGCCGCCGAAGGAGCTGGAACTTCTTTACTTCCTTGCGGCGTCCCCGGGACGCGTTTTTACGAGGGAACAGCTCCTCGACCAGATCTGGGGATACGAATATATCGGCGACACCCGCACGGTCGACGTCCATATCAAGCGCATCCGCGAGAAAATTCCCGGCGGGCAGGACTGGAAAATCACGACCATCTGGGGCATCGGATATAAATTCGAAGTCACCTGAGGGCGGAAGGCAGATTCCATGCACAAGACTCTCTATCTCAAATTCATTCTCGCTTACATTCTCTTCGGCGTGTTCGGATTCATCGTCGTCGCGACTTTTATCTCGAACATGACGGTCGATCAATGCAGCAAAAACCGCGCCGACAGCCTCTACAGCGAGGCGACGCTCATCGCCAACACCTATGCGAGCGACCTTTACAACAGCGAGGTCTCCCTCGATTCGGTCCAAAAGCAGCTGGCAGCGCTCGGCACGTTTATGAGTGCTGACATCTATATCGTGAACCCGTCCGGACGGATGGTCGTAAACAATAAGGACGCCGCGAACACAGATTCCGAAGTATATGTCGCCGATTTTGATCCGGGACTCGCCGGAAACGGAAAGAACTATTTCACCGACAATTTCTTCGGAATGTACGAGGATATGCGCCTTTCCGTCATCGCACCCATCACCGGCGATTATGTCATCCGCGGCTATGTCTGCATCACGGCACCTTATTCCGCCGTGCTCTCCGAGGCCAATTCGGAACTGAATATCTCCTACCTCGAGCTCATCGTTCTGTTTCTTCTCTCGATGATCATTCTCATTTTCTTCACGGAGACCGTCTATGTTCCGCTCCGCCGCATCACCACGGCAACCGAGCAGTACGCGGTCGGCAACATGAAATACCGCCTGAGCGTCGACTCCGATGATGAAATGGGCTACCTGGCCGCTTCCCTGAACTACATGGCAAGCGAAGTCGACCGCAAGGAGGATGACCAGAAGAAATTCGTTGCAAACATCTCCCACGATCTGCGCTCACCGCTCACCTCCATCAAGGGCTTTCTCGAAGCCATCCTCGACGGCACGATTCCTCCGGAACAGCAGTCCAAATACCTCGGGGTTGTCCTCAGCGAGACAAACCGCCTGACCAAGCTTGCGAACGGCCTTCTCACCCTGGGCAACGTCGGGTCCACCGGCATGATCCTGCACCGCACGGATTTTGACATCAATGAGGTCATCCGCTCCGTTGCAGCTTCGTTCGAGCAGACCTGCCGCAACAAGAAGGTAGCCATTGAGCTCGTGCTCACCGGCGAGCATCTTCACGTAAACGCAGACCGAGAACGGATCGAACAGGTTCTCTACAATCTCGTCGACAATGCAATCAAATTCAGCCACAGCGATTCCGTCGTCCGCATCGAGACAACCGAACGGCACAGTAAAGTTTTTACGTCGGTGAAGGATTCCGGCATCGGTATCCCGAAGAACGAACAGAAGCTCATCTTTGACCGCTTCTACAAGACCGATCTCTCCCGCGGCAAGGACAAGAACGGCACCGGGCTCGGTCTGTCCATCGTCCGGGAGATTCTGCGCGCACACGGCGAGAATATCAATGTTGTCTCAACCGAAGGGGTTGGCAGCGAGTTTATTTTCTCCCTGCCGCTGTCGCAGGAAGATCAGTAATCCTGTCCTGCAATGGTATTGAAGAGCAATGACTGTTCCCCGAAACGGTATTAACAGGTCAACGACTGTTCCCTGCAGTGCAGGCGCACGGAACACCTGCAGAATTGCCTCCGGAGACAGTCAGCCCGAAGTCAGTTTTGCAACCAACGGATGCAAAAATTTTTCAAAGCAAAAAAGGAAATCGGGCCTCCGCGGCGAATATTAATTATACCGACGCCTGAGAAACCTGTTCCGAAATCTGTTTCGAAGAGCAGGGAAAAGGCGCATTCACGGAGGTATATATGGACGAAACAGAATTCAGAGAAAAGCTCGCAAGTCTCATCAGGGCCGCCAAGGCAAACAACGACACGATTTCCCAGAACGATATCGACGCCGCATTCCGCAGTGCCGACCTCTCAGACGAGAAGAAAGATGAGATCTCAGCATATTTTGAGAGCGAGGGAATTGACGTTTACACGGAAGAGGATTCCGCAGGCGATTCCGATGACATGGACGACGACGATGACGATCTCGAAAGCGACGATGATTCTGACAGGGAGGACATCGACACCGAAAAGGAAGAGGTCGAGGCCAAAATCGACTATGACAATCTTTCCGCCGAGGTGAACATCGAGGATCCCGTCAAACTGTACCTCAAGGAAATCGGATCGATTCCGCTGCTCACGGCCGATCAGGAAGTCGCAATCGCACGCCGCATCGAAAACGGACGCATTGCCGACAATATCATGAAGAAAAAACTCCTTCCGGACGGCGGTACCGTCACGCAGGAGATGGTCGATAAAAGCTTCTCCCTTCCAATGGGCGATGATGAATTCGAAGAAGCACAGGCAGATGCAGACGCTCCTACCATGCAGGACAAGATCGACAGCGAGATGCAGGAGAAGTATGAAATCTTCGTCGGCAAAAACCTGAATGACCTGAAATCTATTTCGGCCGACGGCAACACCGCCAAGAAAGAGCTCTCGGAGGCAAACCTTCGTCTGGTCGTCTCCATCGCGAAGAAATACGTGGGCCACGGCATGTCCTTCCTCGATTTGATTCAGGAAGGCAACATGGGACTTCTCAAGGCGGTCGACAAGTTTGCATACCGCAAGGGATTCAAGTTCTCAACCTATGCGACCTGGTGGATCCGCCAGTCCATCACCCGCGCAATTTCCGACCAGGCGCGCACGATCCGCATTCCTGTCCACATGGTCGAGACGATGAACAAATACACCCGCACGAAGCGCCAGCTGACCACCGAGCTCGGCCGTGAACCGCAGCCCGCGGAAATTGCGAAGGCTATGGATATTCCGGTTGAAAAGGTCAACGAGATCGTCAAAATTTCCCAGGAGCCGGTCTCTCTGGAGACCCCGGTCGGCGAAGAGGACGATTCGAGCATCGGCGATTTCGTTCCGGATGACAAGCAGGAAGCTCCGGAGCAGGCTGTCACCAGCATGCACCTCAAGGAACAGCTGAATGAGGTCCTCGGGACCCTGACCGACCGCGAGCAGAAGGTTCTCCGTCTGCGCTACGGCCTCGACGACGGGAAGCCGAGAACCCTTGAGGAAGTCGGGCGCGAATTCGGCGTTACCCGCGAGCGCATCCGCCAGATTGAGGCGAAGGCAATGCGCAAACTCTCCCACAGCGCATCCAAGAGCAAGAAGCTCCGCGACTACCTTGACGAGTAATAATCGTTTAAGCCTGCGCCATAGAAAAAGAATCCGGCAGGAGACGGTGATCAGACACCGGCCGCACATAGTAAAAGGGCTGCATTTCTC
>Ga0256406_1001925_pt1 | contig 31507 bp, 24 predicted proteins | sample RumenRJG_03DNA_FD_185986 | JGI IMG/M metagenome (GOLD analysis project Ga0256406, IMG submission 185986) | Bovine rumen microbial communities from Lethbridge, Alberta, Canada - RJG_03 | ecosystem: Host-associated > Mammals > Digestive system > Stomach > Rumen | place: Canada: Alberta | collected... | reverse complement strand
TTGTTTTCTTTTTGCAACACTAAGATAAGTGAAAATTCTGACATGGCAAAATCCTGGGCAACTTTTTGTTGCTCAGGAACTTATAAATAAAGTTAAATTATAGTGTTGCGGAATTAAGGATAAATAAATAAACTATGAGTGAAATTAAAAATCTAAAACCGGAATGCATCTGGCGCAACTTCGACGCTCTGACACAGGTGCCACGTCCATCAGGACACTTAGAGAAAGTAAAGAAATTCTTGCTCGACTTTGCAGCAAAGGCAGGCGTGGAAGCCTTCGTCGACGCAGGCAACAACGTGGTTATGCGCAAGCCTGCAACACCGGGCATGGAAAACCGCAAGGGCGTAATCCTGCAAGCACACATGGACATGGTGCCGCAGAAATCGCCGGAAAGCAATCACAACTTCGAGACCGACCCAATAGAAACATGGATTGACGGCGAGTGGGTAAAGGCAAAGAACACTACTCTCGGCGCCGACAACGGCATGGGCGTGGCAGCCATCATGGCAGTCATGGAAGCAAAAGACCTGAAGCACGGACCAGTGGAAGCCCTCATCACAGCCGACGAGGAAACAGGAATGTACGGAGCCAACGACCTGCCTACAGGCGAACTGAACGGCGACATACTGCTCAACCTCGACACTGAGGAATGGGGCGAGTTTGTCATCGGCTCAGCAGGAGGCATCGACATCACAGCCACTCTCGACTACAAGGAAGTGGAAACCGAAAAAGACGACGTTGCAATGCGCGTAACGCTGAAGGGCTTGCGCGGCGGACACAGCGGACTGGAAATAAACGAAGGACGCGGAAACGCCAACAAGCTGATGGTGCGCTTCCTGCGCGAAGCAATCAAGGAAAACGAGGCTCGCCTCGCTACATGGCACGGCGGAAACATGCGCAACGCCATACCGTTCAAGGCTGAAGCAGTAATCACACTGCCGAAGGAAAACGTGGAAGACGTCAAGCAGCTCATAGAAGAATACAAGGCAGAATTCATCGACCAGTACAAGGGCATCGAGAGCGGCATAGAATTCTTTGCTGAAGACGTGGAGACACCAAAGATGCAGCTGCCGGAGGAAATACAGGACAACCTCGTGAACGCTATCTACGCATGCCAGAACGGCGTAATCAGAATGATACCTGCCTACCCTAACGTGGTAGAGACAAGCTCTAACCTCGCCATCGTAGACATAGAAGGCGGAAAGGCAGCCGTAAAGATTCTCGCACGCTCAAGCCGCGAAGACATGAAGGAAGACATCGTGGCATCAATAGAAAGCTGCTTCTCTATGGCTGGCATGAAGATAGAGACAGCCGGAAGCTACGGCGGATGGGACCCGAACCCAAACTCTGAGATAATGAAACTGATGGTAGACCTCTACAAGCGCATGTTCAACAAAGACGGCATCGTGCAGGTGGTACACGCAGGTCTGGAATGCTCAGTCATCTTGGGCAAGTACCCACACCTCGACGTAGTGTCTATAGGCCCGACCATGAAGAGCCCGCACACAGCTACGGAACGCGTCTACATACCGACAATAGCACCGTTCTGGGAACTGCTGGCAAAGACTCTCGAGGAGATACCTGCCAAATAACACAGGCAACAGACACTAAGAAATACACACAACGCAAGGTGGACAAAGCAGAAAGCCTCAACGCAGGCTTCTGCCTTGCCACCTTTTTCATTGCCGCCGAAAGCCGTCCGCATCGGCATCGCAACGACATGAAAACACTTTTTGTTGCTTTTTTTCGCTATCTCGTTTTTTTTTCTTACTTTTGCACGCAATATATAAATAGGTAAGAAAACAACTAAAATATAAACCTTATAAAATACTGGAAAAAAAGATGGCTATACAAAAGCAAATCATCGAATGTGTCCCCAATTTCAGCGAGGGACGCAATCTGGCAGTCATTAAGCAGATTACAGACGCAATAGAGAGCGTCAAAGGTGTGAAACTCTTAGACGTAGACCCGGGCGAGGCAACCAACCGCACGGTCGTTACGTTCGTAGGCGAGCCTGCCGACGTAGTGGAAGCAGCATTCAGAGGCGTGCAGAAAGCATCGCAGCTCATCGACATGCGCCAGCATCACGGCGCACACCCACGCATGGGCGCTACCGACGTCTGCCCACTGATACCTGTCAGCGGCATCACACTCGAAGAATGTGCCGCTCTGGCACGTAAGCTGGCTGAACGCATTGCCAACGAAACACGCATACCTTGCTACTGCTACGAGGCTGCTGCATTTACCGAGCCGAGAAAAAACCTTGCCGTTTGCCGCGAAGGAGAATACGAGGCACTGGCAGAGAAACTGTCTACTCCAGGCAAGGAGCCTGACTTCGGCGCACGCGCCTTCGACGAAGACGTGGCACGCACGGGATGTACCGCTGTTGGAGCACGCGACTTCCTCATTGCCGTAAACTACAACCTCAACACTACATCTACACGTCGCGCCAACGCAATAGCATTCGACGTACGCGAGAAAGGACGTCCACAGCGCGAAGGAGGCTCACCTGTTGGCAAGCCAATGAAGGACGAAAACGGAAACACTATAATGATACCGGGAACGCTGAAGTCGACAAAGGCTATCGGATGGTTTATAGACGAATACGGAATAGCACAGGTATCTATGAACATTACCAACATCAACGTAACACCGCTGCACGTTGCCTTCGACGAGGTGTGCCGCTGCGCACAGAACAGAGGCATACGCGTAACGGGTACGGAGATAGTAGGACTGATACCAAAGCGCACGCTCATCGAGGCAGGAAAATATTTCCTCGAAAAGCAAAACCGCTCAGTCGGCATACCGGAAAACGACATCATCGACATAGCAATACACTCTATGGGACTGTCAGACCTCAAGCCGTTCAACCCACGCGAGAAGGTTATCGAGTTCCTGCTCGAAGATGCTCAGGAGGCAAAGAACAAGCTCGTAGACCTGACTGTCAAGGGATTTGCTGAGGAGACATCACGCGAATCACCTGCGCCAGGCGGAGGTACAATCTCTGCATACATGGGCGCACTCGGCGCCGCACTCGGAACGATGGTGGCAAACCTGTCAAGCCACAAGGCTGGATGGGATGCACGCTGGAACGAATTTAGCCAGTGGGCTGACAAGGGACAGGAGCTGATGACAGAACTGCTGCACCTCGTAGACGAAGATACCGAAGCATTCAACCGCATAATGGAAGCCTTCGGACTGCCGAAAAAGACCGACGAAGACAAGGCTGCACGCTCAGCTGCCATACAGGCTGCTACACTCTATGCCACACAGGTGCCCCTGCACACTATGCAGGCATCGTTCAAGGCATTTGAGATATGCAAGGCTATGGCACAGGAAGGCAACCCGAACAGCGTCAGCGACGCCGGCGTAGGCGCACTGGCAGCACGCGCGGCTGTGCTCGGAGCAGGACTCAACGTCAAGATTAACGCTGCTTCGCTGAAAGACAGAGAAACGGCTGACAAGCTGATTGGAGAGGCTGACGAACTGATAAAGAAAGCCAACGACGAGGAAAAGGAAATAATGGCAATAGTGGAAAGCAAACTGTAAGGATAAACTACAGGCTTACGCAATGCAATAATAACGACTAAGAATTATAACAATACTATGACAAGAGAAGAATTTATAGCTGACATTCAGCTCGGCATACCAGAAACACTGCCAGAGCTGCAGGCTTACGACAAAGAGATAAACCATGCTCCGAAGCGCAAGGACATACTCACTCCGGAACAGAAGAAACTGGCTCTGCGCAACGCACTGCGCTACTTCCCGAAGCACCTGCACAAGGATCTGGCACCAGAGTTTGCCAAAGAGCTGCACGACTACGGTCGCATATACATGTACCGCTATCGTCCGACATACAAGATGTATGCACGTCCTGTAGACGAATACCCACACAAGAGCCGTCAGGCTGCTGCTATCATGATGATGATACAGAACAACCTCGACCCTCGCGTGGCACAGCATCCACACGAACTCATAACCTACGGAGGCAACGGAGCCGTGTTCCAGAACTGGGCACAGTATCGCCTCGTGATGAAATATCTGTCGGAAATGACCGACGAGCAGACGCTCGTGATGTACAGCGGACACCCTCTGGGACTGTTCCCGTCGCACAAGAATGCTCCGCGCGTTGTCGTTACTAACGGTATGGTGATACCAAACTACTCCAAGCCAGACGACTGGGAACGCGACAATGCACTCGGCGTGAGCCAGTACGGACAGATGACGGCAGGCTCATACATGTATATCGGTCCACAGGGTATCGTTCACGGAACAACCATTACTGTACTCAACGCAGCACGCAAGGTTGGCGGCGACAACATGAAACTGTTTGTTACCGCAGGTCTCGGCGGCATGTCGGGAGCACAGCCTAAGGCAGGAAACATTGCAGGCGTTGTCAGCGTAACAGCAGAAATCAACCCGCTGGCAGCAGAAAAGCGCCACGAGCAGGGCTGGGTAGACGAACTGCACTACGATCTCAACGAACTTATACCTGCCGTAAAGAAAGCCGTTGCCGAGCGCAAGGTGGTTTCTATGGCATACGTAGGCAATGTCGTTGACCTCTGGGAACGTCTTGCTGAAGAAAACATACACGTTGACTTGGGCAGCGACCAGACATCGCTGCACAACCCATGGGCTGGCGGCTACTATCCTGTAGGCTACTCTCTGGAAGAGAGCAAGCGCATGATGGCAGACGAGCCGGAGAAGTTCAAGGAGGCTGTGCAGGCTTCACTGCGCCGTCAGGTGGCTGCCATAAACAAGCTGACAGCACAGGGCATGTACTTCTTCGACTACGGAAACGCATTCCTTCTGGAGTCGGGACGCGCCGGAGCCGACATATTCAAGGCTGACGGCACATTCCTCTATCCGTCATACGTACAGGACATCATGGGTCCGATGTTCTTCGACTACGGTTTCGGTCCTTTCCGCTGGGTTTGTGCTTCGGGCGACCCGAAAGATCTGGAAACTACCGACCGTCTTGCCGCTGAGGTGCTGGAGGAAATCAGGAAGACTGCTCCTGCTGACATCTGCGGACAGATGGACGACAACATACACTGGATTAAGGAAGCAGGACGCAATCATCTCGTCGTTGGCTCGCAGGCACGCATCCTCTACGCCGACGCAGAAGGACGTACGAAGATTGCCCTCGCGTTCAACAAGGCTATAAAGGACGGTGTCCTCTCAGGTCCAGTCGTACTCGGACGCGACCACCACGACGTGTCGGGAACAGACTCTCCATTCCGTGAGACATCAAACATCTACGACGGCTCGCAGTTCTGTGCCGACATGGCAGTGCAGAACGTCATCGGCGACAGCTTCAGAGGCGCTACCTGGGTATCTATACACAACGGCGGCGGTGTAGGCTGGGGCGAAGTTATCAACGGTGGTTTCGGTATGGTTATCGACGGTACGGAAGACAGCGAACGCCACATACGCGAGATGCTCTTCTGGGACGTGAACAACGGCATAACACGCCGTGCATGGGCTCGCAACAATGGCTCTATCGACGCCATAAAGCGCGAAATGGAACGCACACCGAACTTCAAGGTTACACTGCCTGAGTTTGTTGACGACGATATTATTGACAATATAAAATTCTAAATAAACAACATGATACACAAAATAAGCGCAGAACATCTTACAATAGATAAGATAGCAGAGATTATTCGCGGTGGCTACAAGATTGAACTGAGCGACGATGCACGTCAGCGCATCATACACTGCCGCGAATATCTGGACAAGAAAGTGGCTGAGAGCGAAGTGCCAATCTACGGTGTAACAACCGGTTTCGGCTCACTTTGCAAAATTTCCATAAGCGAAGACCAGCTCTCGCAACTTCAGATAAACCTCATGATGTCGCATGCCTGCGGCGTTGGCGAGCGCGTACGCAACGAGATAGTAAAGATAATGATCCTCCTGAAGGTACAGTCATTGTCTTACGGTTTCTCTGGCAGCAAGCTCGATACCGTAGAAAGACTCATCGACTTCTTCAACAACGATATCTATCCTATCGTCTACCAGCAGGGCTCTGTTGGCGCATCTGGCGACCTCGTGCCTCTGGCTCACATGTGTCTGCCTCTCTGCGGACTCGGCGAAGTGGAATACAAGGGACAGATAATGTCTGGCGAGGAGATGAACAGGCAGATGGGATGGGAGCCAATACGTCTCGGTTCGAAGGAAGGACTGGCGCTGCTCAACGGTACGCAGAACATGAGTGCTCACGCTGTATGGTCGCTCATCAATGCCAAGCGACTGATTGAATGGGGCGACAAGATAGCGGCTATGTCGTTCGAAGCATACGACGGTCGCGTAGAACCATTTACACTTGCCGTTCACACCGTACGCCCTCACAAGGGACAGATAGACACTGCCAACAAGATGCGCGAACTTCTGGAAGGCAGCGAAATGACAAAACAGTACAAGGAGAACGTACAGGACCCGTATTCTTTCCGTTGCATACCACAGGTACACGGCACTGTGAAAGATACGTTCGAATATGTAAGCTCTGTTATCGACACAGAAATCAACTCTGCGACCGATAACCCGACAGTATGTCCTGACGAAGACCTCATCATTTCTGCAGGTAACTTCCATGGTGAGCCGATAGCACTGCCTATGGACTTCATGGCAATAGCACTCAACGAACTTGGCAGCATAAGCGAGCGCCGTACATACAAGCTCGTTTCCGGCACACGCAACCTGCCGTCGTTCCTCGTAGCTAAACCTGGCGTGAACAGTGGATTTATGATTCCACAGTACACAGCCGCAGCCATTGCCAGTCAGAGCAAGACCCTGTGCATGCCATCGTCTGCCGACACGATACCAACATCGCAGGGACAGGAAGACCACGTCTCTATGGGTGCCAACGCAGCAACAAAACTTGTTCGCGTGGTAGAGAACACTGAGCGCATACTCGCCATAGAGCTGTTCAACGCAGCACAGGCTATGGAGTTCCGTCGCCCACTGAAGTCTTCGCCTGTAATAGAGAAGTTGCATGCCGACTTCCGTAAGGTTGTTCCGTTCATCGACGACGACGAAGTGATGTACCCACACATCGCCAACGCAGTAAAATTCCTGCAAGAGAATTGCTAAAGGGAAATTATATATAAACGGACATATATATATAATAAGGTATAAAAAAGTCAGGCAAGGCTGGATTAGCCTTGCCTGACTTTTTTGATGCTTTTTGCATAGGCAACTATCGTCTATACATATTATGTCTACCTCATTACATTATTGTTTGTTCTAAGAGTATATCTTTATTCCAACAGTTTCTTGGCGTATGGAGTAAGTATGCCGGCCTCGTTCATGTCATAGAAGTATAGTCTGACAGTCTGCATTCCTTCTGCATACGATGCTATGTCGTATGGCTGATAAGTGAATGTTATGCATGAGCCTTCTATCTCGAATGATTCTGAGACAGGGAAGGGGGAGTCATCCAGCATATAATGGTCATTGTCCACTCCCTGTTCTTTCAGATCTTCTTTTCTCTTTGCCTCCAACAATTTGCGCAACTTCTCCTTGTCTGTGAAAAGGCTTTCGAGTGTTACTACTTTCTTGTTTATCCTGTCGTAGTTAACAAACCACTGTGTGTACATACCATGTGCCGCGCCTGCGAAATATCCCTCGTTAAAAATGCTAAAGACATACAACTTATCGTTAGCCTGTGCCATTTCAACTTTTACTGAGTTCATTATCTCAGCCTTGTTAGCGTGTGTCGAGTCGGTAGCCACATGGTTTGTCGTTTCTTCCTCTCTAAGTCCGTAGCCAGTCTTTTCAAACTTCTCCATTGCTTCCTTCAGCGTTGTGCTAACCGAGTCGTTGAACGCTATCTTCATTATAGCGCGCTGCAAATCCGTCGGCACTTCTCCGTCTATGCTTGTCGGCCAGACTATCTTTGCAATGTTGTGTAGCGAATATTCGCTGTCCTTCATGCGCAATGAGTCCGCCAAGTTTACATTATAATATTTGTCTGTACTGAAATGTTCGAGACATATACCCTTGTCTACTTTTTCGGTAGAACATCCTGCGACAAACGCCATAGCTGCTGCAATGGCAAATAATTTGATTTTTTTCATACTGTTTTGTTTTTTAGGTAATAAAAGTTATTTATTGTTCTCTTTATCTTTGTCCTTATCCTTTTCTCTATAAACGGGTTTCATGTCCCATTCGCGCAGTATCTCCCTTGCTTTCATCAGGTGTTTGCGGTCGCGCCGTCCTCTCTTGTCGAGCAAGAGTCCGAAGTCGAACGTCAGTCCCTTTACCGTTGGTTGTGCAAGATTTGCCTCATGGTTCTTTTTCATTGCGTTTCGCAGGTCTGCACCTATGCCTGTAACTACTATTTCGTCAAGCAGGTTGTGCTTCGGAAAGAGATACATCGTGTCGCGCAACTCTATGAAAGACAGTTGCTCTGCGGAATACTCCACATGCGAGAACCTTATCGAATCGAAGCGCTCTGTCAGTTCCACCCTTCCAAGATAGTCTGTCGTGCGCGGCGACTGTCGGTCTGCCCTCACGCTGACACCTTTTATAGGTATCATCGTTTCCACATCGACGACCGTTATGCATCGACGAAAGAGCGTGTCGCTGTCTGCTGTAGGTGTGCCGACATCTACTGATTGTGCCGACAAATCTACTACTGAAGCAAGCAGAGACACAATAATAAGGAATGTTGTCCTGACTTTTTTTCTTTTAGGTTGCATATCTTTCCGCATTCTATCTTATACGAAACACAATGCAAAAGTATGTTTTTGCAACCTAAGTCGCAAATAAATTCAGAATACTTTTATTGTATTAACATTATTATTATAACTTATTATAATTTCCCGCATAAGCAGGAAACTATTTTTAAGTTTTCTCTACATGAATTCGAACAGGTTTGTAAATCCGGTCATGGCGAACACATTGTGTATGTCGGCATTTTCTCCACGAATATACACATGCGAGCCTGTTGTCTTTGCCTTTTTCAGTATACCGAGAAATATTCTCAGTCCACTCGACGAGATATATTCCAGTTGCGTGCAGTCGAGTATTATGTCCTTGCCTTCACTTTCATACAGCGGCTGCATTTCCTTTTCTGTTTCTGAGGCTGCTGCGGTGTCCAGCCTACCTTCAAAATACATTACGTACTGATTGTTTTCTTCTTTGAATGTTGTTTTCATATTACTTATATCGTTTTCTGTTTTTCTAATATAAAGGATAAATAAGGTTTACTACCAAGAGACAAACTATTAATAGTATCATGTGCATCACAACCCCGATTCGTGCGAAGTCGGAGAACCTGAAAGCTCCAGGACCGTAGATGAGCATGTGTGTCGTACTGCCTATCGGCGATGCAAAACTTATCGAGACGCTGAACATCAGCGACATTACAAACGGCATCGGATTACATCCCATAGCCACAGCCTGATGATACATTATAGGGAAGAATACGGCACTGCTGCCTACGTCGCTGAACATCTCGCTGGTAAACGATGCGAGCAGACACATCACAGCCATAACTATGTAGGGATTGTCGCCACACAGATGCTGAATGTCGGTGGCTATGTGTCCGGCTATACCTGTCTTCGATATTGCTATCGAGAACACCACCGTAGCACCGAGTACGAGCAGCAGTTCCCATTCTATATATTTCACTATTCCTGTTGTCTTGCAGCACTTGAACAGCAGCATTGCGCCTGCTGCCAGCATCGTTGCCGCCATGATTGGCATGATATGCAGCGATGACAACAGAAACATTACAACGAGAATCACTGCCGATGTAACGGTCTTCTTGCCCATCTGCGGTATGAAGTGCGAGTCGAAGAATGTCAGTCTTCTTCGGTTGTTTTGTTCTATCTGGTCATCGCTATTAGGCGGACATTCCAGCAAGAGCGTGTCGCCAGCCTGCAATTTTATCTCGCGCGGCTGTCCTTCCACACGCTTGCCCTGTCGTGCTACGGCTACCAGCACCACATCGTTGCTACTCTCGAAGTCGCTGTTTGTCATCGATTGTCCTATCAGGTCGCTGCCAAACGATACGTAAGCCGTTCTCATCTTGCGCTTGGTGTCTATGTCGTTGATGCTCCACACATGGTGGTCAGCAGCAGCCAGTCCGTGCGAACGTTTCAGCTCGAGTATATCATTAATATGTCCTGCATATATCAGTCTGTCGCCGCCGAGTATCCATTCGTCTTTCGGAACAGGACATATAATCTCCTTGTCAAATCTCACTATTTCCACCAGCGAGCCACCCTTAACATTCATCAGTCCAGCCTCCTCCACCGTGTTTCCCACTGCCGGATTGTCTGTAGGTACAAGCAGTTCCACTGTATAGTCTGATGTTGTCTCAAACGACTGCTCCGGTGTTTCGCGCGACGGTATGAGCCTCTTCATAAGCATTACCAGTATGACTCCCACTGTCGTTATTGCCAGTCCAGGCAGCAACGGCTCAAACATGTTCAGGCTATGCCCCGTCTTGTTCAGGTAAAGACCTGCTATCACCAGATTCGACGAGTTTCCGAGCAGCGTGCACATACCTCCGAGTGTTGCGGCATAGCTCAGCGGTAACAACAACTTCGACGGCGAGACATTCAGCTTGCGTGCCCATATCTTCACGGCATCTATGAACAGCGCAACCACGTTCACAGAGTTGAGAAAAGCCGACAGCACGCCCACTGGCACCATCAACCTTATCAAGGCACTTTTATAGTTCTTTGGGTCGCCCAGCACGTTCTTTGTCAGCCAGTACAGCACACCCGTCTGTATCAGTCCGGCTATGATTACGAAGAATGCTCCGTGCACCACTACCGGCTCTGAACCGAAGCCCGACATGCCCTCTTCTTCGCTTACTACGCCTGCCACGAGCAGCACTGTCAGTCCTGCAAGATACGACACCTCTGCCGGTATGCGACTTTTTGCCATCATCAGGAAAACGCAAAGCATCGTTGCTATCGTTATCCAAGCATGCATGCTCAAGCCCAAGAACATTATTCCGTCAGTCATTTTTCAATTTCTTTAGCAGTGTCAGCACATTCTTTCCGTCCGTGCGTTCATAGTTTATCGAGTCCATAAGGTTGCGTATCAGGTGTATGCCGAGCCCGCCTATCGGGCGTTCGTCTACGTCGAGCGACGTGTCAACACTTTCCTTTGATGTAGGGTCAAAGGCTATTCCGTTGTCGCTGATGACAAACTTCAGTTCTACATCGTTAGCCTGTGCCTCTATGTTTATGTCGCCCTTCTCGCCTGCCGGGTATGCATAGTTCATGACGTTCACAACAGCCTCCTCCATAGCAAGGTTCAGCTGCATGGCTTCCGACATGCCCAAGCCTATCGTTTCACACACACCGTCTACAAATTCTGCCAGCTTGCCAACCTCCTGCACGTCGTTCACGAGCGTTATGCTGCGCTGCATTTTCACGTCGTGCTGATGCTTGGTGTACTGGATGGCGAGCATCGTAAGGTCATCACTTTGCTCTGCGTTGCCAACAAAAGCATTTACTTCTTCCGTCATTTTTTCTATTATCGCCTTCGGCGACATTTCTTTAAGTTTATTGCTTGCTGTTTCCAGCATTCTCTTTTCTCCGAACTGCCCATGACTTTCGTTCTCAGCTTCTGTCAGTCCGTCGGTATATAGGAATATCACTGTCTCTGGGTCTATCTTTGTTTCCTGTGCCGTGAACTTCCAGTGTGGCATCACTCCCACCGGCACGTTTGAGTCTACTGGCAGGTGTCCCACGCTCATGCCCATCAGCACTGGTGCATCGTGTCCGGCATTGCAGTAGCGCATTCTGCCCGACGGCAAGTCGAGAACACCGACAAAAAGCGTTACAAACATGTTTGAGTCGTTTTTCTCCGACATCGTCTCGTTTATCGACGTTACGATCCTTTCAGGCGATGCCTCATGCGACGACACACTGCGGAACAGCGTCTTCGTTACCGCCATGACGAGCGATGCAGGCACTCCCTTGCCGCTGACGTCGCCGATGCAGAAGAACAGTTTTTCGTCGCGTATATAGAAATCGAATATATCGCCACCTATCTCTTTCGCAGGTGTCAGCGAACCGTAGATGTCGATATCTTCCCTGTCGGGATATGGTGGGTAGGTCTTTGGCAGCATAGCCATCTGTATGCCGCTGGCTATACGCAGCTCGCTCTCTATCGAAGCTTTGCTGGCTGCCGTTTCCTGCAACTTGTTGAAATATTCGTCCAGCGATACCTGCATGCTTTCAAACGCATCGCGCAGGCGGCTTATCTCGTCTTGGGTATTGATGACGGGCAGCTTCATCTTGAAATTGCCTTCAGCTACGTTCTGTGCCGACTTCACGAATTGTTTCAGCGGATAGAGCTGCGCACGGATAATGATGTAGATGACCATCGAGATTACTACGAGCAGTATGGCGAGCAGCCTCAGCATGTTCCTGCCCAGCTCGTTGGGATGCTCCATAATCTTGCTTTCGGGTATGGTGTAGCTTACCGACCACTGCATGCGTTCTATCGGCGCATAGTACACCACGAGGTCTTCTGTCTTCTGCGGTGTCGTCGACGTAGAGTCTACCGATGTCTTCGATGTAATCAGCGGAGCCGTCATCGTGTCTATGCCATACTCCAGACGCAGCATCTTGTTTGTCAGTTCCACAGCCTTCTCGCCTCCTTTTTCGCGGGCAAGGGCTATGGCGTTTACCGACATAACGCTGTTGGGGTCAGGATGGCATATAAACCGCGCATCGCGGCTCAGCACACTCACTTTGGCATATTCGTACGGCTTGGCTTCCTCAACTATCTTTTCCACCCAGCGCAGGTCTACTGAGGCACACAGCACGGCAAAGATACTACCGTTGCTGTCGTACAGCGGTACCGAATACGACACCATAGCGTGGCGTGTCGATATAGCCACGAATGGCAGGCTCCAGTAGCCGTGTTTCAGTTTGTTGGTGTACACCCAGTTGCTGTCGGTTTCCAGATAGCAGAAGTTGTGTTCCGGTCCGCCTATCTCATAATGGTGGATGCCGTTACCGGCACTGTCGCGCACAACGGTCGGCGCAAAATACCTGCCGTGCTGCGGAAAGTAGTCCGCCTTGTAGAGTATGGTAGCTGCCGTTATGTCATCAAGCGATGAGATGAAACCGTCGAGAAAGCGCAAAACCTGCTTCTCGTCGGCAGTTGCCACGCCACCGTATTCTGCTGCCACGTTGACAGCTGTCTCTATGTTGCGCATGCGGTTGTCTATGACCTTTGTCGCACTTTCCATCGAGCGCGTGGCTTGCCAGCGCACCTCGTCGGCAACAAGCTGCTTGGCATACTTCATCTGCCACAAGCCGGCGCTGACGAGAATGATTGTCAGCACTGCCAGCACGATGAATGTCGTGCGCGAGGCTACAGATCCATATATTTTCTTGTGAACTTTCATTTCTACCTGTCGTTTTATTTATTCCATTCAGCCGACGGCTTACAGTTTCCAGTCGTCGAGCGTATGGCAGACGTCTATTATTCGGTCTTTGTTCTTCAGCACTCTTTCCTCAAAGTTCTGCTGACACATCCTTATCACGTCGTCAGGGAAGCTGTCGCTCAGCGCAAGCCAGCTGTAGCCCCTCACACAGCTCACCACGTCTATCTGCTCCAGGCGGTGAGCCTTGTCGGCAGCATCCAGACCCTCGAAATAGAAGTCTGCCATCTTTGTCCAAACGCGGTTGCTCACCTCGCCCGGCAGACCTATTATCTGCTCGTAGCTGCCGTTCAGTTTCATCATGGCTGAGTATGAGTGTGCCAAGTCTATCATCGGATGTCCGTAGCACACCTCGCCCATGTCTATCAGCATAAACTCGTCGCCCTGCTTCATCAGGTTCTTCGTCTGCAGGTCGCAGTGCATCAGTCGGTTGCCGCACGGAATGGAGTGTACTATGTTGAGCAATATGTCAATCGAAGCAGTATCGAAATAGCGGCTAATGTGTCTCACGGCTTCCTCCTCGCAAGCAAGAGCATCGGGAATGATGCCTCCTGCGGGCACTTCTATCGTGTGCAGATGCCTGAACAGTTCAGCATACCTGCGTGCATACATATCTATATTGCCAGGATCGCGGGCTATGCATGCGCTCAGCGTCTCTGCCTGCAGCAGTTCATACACAAGACCATACTGGCTGCCCACGCGCACGATGTCGAACGATATCGCAGTAGGCATGCCCAGCACGAAAGCCTCCTTAGCCATCGTTATCTCAGTGCGGACCTCATCTATCGACGTACCCTCGCGGAACACCTTTATTATAGTATCGTCGTCTATGCGGTAGACCACGCCCACACCGCCGCGACCAACTATCTCGCAGCCGTCGACGCTCATCTGTCGCAGAGCCTTCTCCACTGTCATTATCTTCGTGAAACCCGTCATGTCGAACACCTGATACACGGCATCGTTAGCCTCAGCCACGCGGAAATGCCTGTATTTCTTTGCTAGAGCAAGGAATACGCGCAGTCCGCTCGACGAGATATACTCCATGTCGGCAGCGTCCACCGTTACGCTGTCTGTTTCCCGACAGTCAGCCAGCAACCGTTCCACCTCAGCAGAAAAGTCAGCACTTGTAGACGTGTCCAGTCGTCCTGCCACGCGCAGCACCACAGAGCCTTCATTCTTTATCTTTGCAACCTCCATCCGTTCATGTTTTTATTACTTGTCTGCAAAAATAAAAAAAAACGCGTGAAATGCAAAAGAAATAACTGTTTTTCTTTTTATTTCCGAAAAACATCGCGATGCACAACCATGCACCGCGACAACATTCATTTATCAAAACTTCCCGACTTCAGTATTTCACGACACTCAAGCGGTTAACCATAGGTTTGCGTATAGACACAAAAAAAGTGCGAGGTGTAGTGCAGGCAAGAAGAAGTGTGAATTGAAAAAACATGAAGCCTGCAGCAGTACACCCCGCAAAAGTCAAGTCTAAGTAAAAGGTTTTGGAATATATGTATATTGATATCTGTTGGATTATAAAGTTCCCTAATTGGATCTGGAAGTGCATCTAATTCTAAATTTAGTCTAGCATATATTTTATTATTAGCCGCTTTTGGACGTAAGTTTATACCAAGAACATGAGGGAAATAACCTCGCCCTAAAATATCAGATCCATATACACAAAAAAGTGTATAATAAAACTTCAGTACTTTGCAGACTTACCTTTTATCTGACTCTACCTGTTTCCAGTGCATCATTTACACGGCTGCAAAGGTATGGAGAACGTTTCACACCGACAAGAATTAAGCGTTTTTTTGTTAACAGATGCTAACGAAAACGGGAACGACAACGAGAACGGGGACTTTCACGCAAAGGGAAACAATGGCGCAGTTGGAGTTGATGTATTTTATGGTTTTATGAATGTTGTTTTTTTATTATATGGAGTAATTTTTTTCCTAATTTTTGGTTAGTACGAATAAAGGTATTATCTTTGCGGTGCTCAATTAAACAACACAATACATGAAAAGAATTTTAGAGTTAACCGAGTTGGAATTCGACTTCATTGAGACTGTCAGGAACTACAAACGTAGTTTCCCGCGAGGTGAACCGGCACTAAGATGGTCTCTAAGGACAATGCTTGAAGAACTGTTAGAAGAACCACTTGAAGAATAAATCCGAAGCTACGCCATACTGAAAGACGGCGGAGCTTATTAAAAAACAAAAAATAAACGACTATGGCAGTAATGAAATTGAAAGCAACACAGCAAGACACCGTAAAGGCACGGTTGCAGGATATTTTGATGCACGTATCATGGGGAGACATCTCCAGAGAGTATTTCGGCAAGTCAGGCTCATGGCTATACCATAAGTTGAACGGCGTCGACGGCAATAAAAAGCCTATAGACTTTACCATGGAGGAGCGCTATCAGCTGAGGGGCGCACTCATCGATCTTGCAGACCGTATTCGCCGTGCTGCTGACTCGATTGAATAAGTTCCGGCTTCTTATGTTGCCGAATTGAACAAAAGTCGCCGCTTGGACTAGCGGCGCAATCTTTAAATTTATCTCGATGCATGAAAGTGTATCGGGATGGGGTTTGTTGCATTAGAAAAGACTAATCAATTTCGGGCTCGTTTACTGTCGCGTGAGTGCCCGCGAAAGCCGTTTTGGAAATCTGAGGGGCAAAATATGGCTGTATTTTGAAGGTTGTTGTAATTATCTGAGAGTCAGATTGATAATGCGATGGGTGACTGTTTTGAGGGCGAAAGAGAAGTGTTAAAATTGTCAAAGAGTATGTTTGAGATTGTCAAACACACTGTTTGAGGCGGTCAGACATAGTGTTTTGGGGTGTCGGGCACTGTGTTTTGCAGGGCAAAAAACATGAAATAGGCGCGTCAAAGGTACTCTTTGACAATTTTAACAGTTGTGTCTGACTTGGAAATTAACAGATTTTTGCAGTTTCAGTGGCTAAAAAATTTCTATTTGGAGAGTTTTTGTCTGTCAAAAGTTTTCATAATTTTCGGGGTCGCAACGGAAGGCGCGAACACTTTGGCACGGTTTTTGCAGGGAAAAGATAACGGGAAAGATAACGGGAACGGGAAATATTGACGGGAACGAGAACCTTAACCTTAACCGGAACTGGAACGATAACCTTAACGGGAGCGGGGACATTAACGATGTGTTATATCGTGGGGCGTTGGGGATGTTGTGATTATTTTCGGAGATATGTTTACTTTTTTGAAAAAACTTTCGTATATTTGCACGGTTTTATAAAAAATGATACAAAACAAAAGGACTATGACGATGAGATACACTACAAAGAGTCTGATTATTGTGTTTATATTGCTTCTATGCTGTGTTGACGCCATGTGCAAGCCGCGCACGGTACAGGATATGAAGCAGATAGCGATGAGTGCCATAAAGGCTTCTGGCAAAAGATTTATGCCTGCCAGTGGTCATGTAGGCAGCATGAAGGTTATTTCCGAACGCGACAACCTCATGCTTGTAGGCTACGAGGGCGGTGCCTATGCCGTTGTGTCTGCCGACGACAGCATGCCCGACGTTCTCGGCATATCGTCGACGCCTTACTCCAACGGCAGAAACAAGGCGCTGGAATGGTGGCTGAGAACGATGAACAAGGCGCTCGGCGAGGCTCAGCGCAAGAATATTCCGCTGCACGTTACCAAGCCGGACCCGTCGAAATATCCAAGCGACGTTGCCCCCCTGGTTACCACCAAGTGGGATCAGCTTGAGCCATACAACAACATGCTGCCCATCGGTATTTATACGGGATGCGTGGCTACTGCCATGGCGCAGGTGCTGAACTACTACAAGACCCCCGTTCACGGCTTTGGTGAGAAGAGCGTTAAGGTAAACACGTTTGTACACAAGAACGTTACCATAACGGCTACGTTTGCCGACGACTACTATGACTGGGACAACATGTGCGATGAATATCCAGAGGGCAACTACAGCGACGCTCAAGCTGATGCCGTGGCACTGCTGATGCGCGACTGCGGCGTGGCAGCGAACATGAACTACGGTGGCACTGAAGAGGGTGGTAGCGGCAGCTTTCTGACAGATGCGGCGGAAGGACTGAAAAAGTATTTCGGTCTCGACAAAGTGGAATATCTTAGCCGCAACCTCTATTCCGAGTCGGCTTGGATGAACCGTATATACAAGGAAATCAGCAGTCGCGGTCCTATTGTCTATGGCGGCAGCGACTACGGACAGTCGGTGGGTCATGCTTTCGTACTTCACGGCTACCGCTCCGACGGCAAGGTGTATGTGAACTGGGGTTGGAGCGGCGAAGACGACGGATGGTATGACATTGAGACGCTGAAAATGCCAGGGTACTCGTTTGCTGACGAGCAGGAAATGATAGTTGGCATAGAATCGCCTGAGCAAGGCGGCGAGGCTGTAGAAATAAACGTTGCCACGCCAGGCACACTGGCATCGCTGCTGCCCGAAGGGGAAGAAAACAATATTGCCAACCTGAGCCTGACAGGAAAAATAAACAGCACAGACCTGCTCACACTGCGCAGAATGGCTGGCGCCGACAGCAACATGGCTCCGACTAACGGAACGCTGAGGGTTCTCAACCTGAGAAACGTAAGCATCGTGGCAGGAGGAGAGCCCTACCTGACGGAAGGCGGCATAGAGAAGACCGAATATACTACTACCGACGACGACCTGCCTGAGCGCGCTTTCTACGGATGCGGCTCGCTCGAGGAGATATTCCTGCCCGTTTCCGTCAAGACCATAGGCAACGGCGCACTGTCGAAAATGGCTATGCTGAAAACAGTAAGGATAACGCAGGCTGACACGCAGAACTATGCTTTCGACAGTAATTTTATTTACCTCGACAAGGAAAAGACCACTATAACCAACACCCTGCCAAGCACAGAGACATCGGCAAACGTGCCGTCGGGAGTGAGCCGGATAGCCGACTACGCCATGACTGCATGCAAGCTGACAAAGATAAAGATGCCTGCCGAACTGACATACATAGGCAAGGAGGCTCTCAGTGGCAGCACCAGCCTGCGCGAAATAAGGCTGACATCGGTCAGCAGACCGACAACCGGCGACAACGCACTGAGCAACCTGCAATACTACGAGTGCAAGCTGTATGTCCCAATAGGTACTAAAGACGAGTACACGACAGCCGACGGATGGAAGAATTTCAAGAACGATAAAGGCTACATCACGTTCGACAACATAATAGAATACGGCACAATCCTGACCGCAAACGATGCCACTCGCGAATACGGCGAGAGCAATCCAGAGTTTACATTTACCTTTACGGGCACTTCGCCTAAGGGCAATCCGCAGATAACCTGCGACGCCGACGAGGCTGCCGATGCCGGTATCTATACCATAAAGATTGAACGCGGAACTGTTACCGACGACATTCTGATACTGAACAACGGCACTCTGGTTGTCAAACCGGCACCGCTCACTGCACGTCTGGCAGGCAACTACGAACGCTATGAGGGCGAAGAAAATCCTGAGTTCAGCCTTGTCTTCGACGGATTTAAGCTCGACGACGGCATGGAAGTCATCACTGTCGTGCCCGACGTGTCGACACCAGCCAGCATCAACAGCCCTGCCGGAGAATATCCGGTGTATATCTCAGGTGGCGAAACCAACGGCAACTACACGCTGGAATACGTGCAGGGAACACTGACCGTCAAGACAAAGGACGCCAGTGCGATAGACGACGTAGGAACAAACGGCAACAGCGGCAGTGCCGTCTACGACCTTACGGGCAGGCGAATATCTGTCGACAGCACTTCCATCGGCAACCTTTCGCGTGGCATATATATAATAGGTGGAAAGAAAATAATAAGATAAGGAAACAAGAAACGGCTGACAAGTAATATTTGTCAGCCGTTTTTGATTTATTCATGCAAGCCCTTTCGCTTTCTGAAGACTTGCCGTTAGCATTCCGAAACGATACTATTCGCTTTCCGGAGCCTTGTCTATGAGCTCCATAAACTGGTCGAGCTTCGGAGTGATGATAATCTGTGTGCGGCGGTTGCGCTGCTTGCCCACCTCAGTATTGTTAGTCGTCAGCGGGTTATACTCGCCACGTCCGCCAGCCGTAAGGCGCTTCGGGTCTACGCCGTAGCGTGTCTGGAGGAACTGTACTACGCTCGATGCACGCAGACAAGAGAGGTCCCAGTTGTTGCGAATGTTCTCTCGCGAGATAGGCACATTGTCGGTATTGCCTTCCACGAGCACGTCGTAGTCCTTGTAGTCGGTAATGATTTTAGCTATCTTCGACAGCGTTTCGGCAGCACGGTCGTTGATTTCGTAAGAGCCACTCTTGTAGAGCATGTTGTCGGCAAGCGATATATACACTACGCCTTTCAGCACCTGGACGTCAACTTCCTTCATCTCCTCCTTCGAGAGCGAGCGTGTCAGGTTGTTGGTCAGCACCATGTTGAGCGAGTCGCTCTTAGACTTCACTTCGACGAGGTGTCTGATATACTGGTTAGACTCGTTTATCTGGTCTACGAGTTTCTCGATGCTCACGTTGTTCTGGCTTGCGTTTGTCAGACTCTTGTCAAGCGAACTTTGCAGTCGCGCATAGTCTTTCTTAGCCTGACTCAGCTGTTCTTCCAGGCTGTTAGCCCTTGCCTGAGCCGCAGCCAGCTGCTCACGGGTGTTCTGATAGTTCTCTGTCAGCGCCTTGTTTTCGTTCTGACATTCCAACAATGCTTTCTTGCCTGCGCAGCTACTCAGAAGCAATACGCCTGCCATAGCAACAATAGGTAAAAAAATTTTCTTCTTCATTGTCTTTAAAATTTTATTGGTTTCTAATTCTGTTTGTCAACTCCACGACATCCGCAACGTTGTCGTTTTCGGCACAAATATACTTATTTGACGTGTTTAGTATCGTATTTATTGCTTCCGTTTATGTATTTTTAACCTCACGACGCATGATTTTGAACAAATTTATGTCATTCTTTCATAAAATCGGCAGCTTTTTATTACTTTTGCAAACATAGTGTTTCGTATAGACACGCGCACTATACATTATTAATATAACACAATAAACTTTTCGCTATGGACTGTATTTTCAGATTATTGTCTTGCATGCTGACATGCTTTATCGCTATCGGCGCCGTTGCCGACAACACTGTTTCACCAAAAACGGAGAAAGGCGTAAGCCTGCAACTGGCACGCGAAAGGGCTGCAACGGTCAGCAACATAAACTACGAGCTGCACTTCAGCATTCCCGAATATATTGACATGCCCGTAGTTGGCGACGCCGTAATCAGGTTCGACTACAGCGGAAGCGGCGACCTGCAACTCGACTTTCAGTCGGCTGCCGGCAATCTTCCGAAGACCATAAGCATAAACGGCAAGACTACGAAAACACAGTACGAGAACGAGCATATCATCATATCGCGAAACCATCTGCTCAGCGTCGGCAACACGGTAGCCATAAACGGTTTCGTTGCCGACGACAAGACACTGAACCGACACGAAGACTATCTCTACACGCTGTTTGTCCCCGACCGCGCACGTTCTGTCTTTCCGTGCTTCGACCAGCCCGACATGAAAGCCCGCTTCACACTCACGCTGACTATCCCACAGGGCTGGAAAGCCATCAGCAACGCGCCTATGGAGAGCGAAAGCATGGTCAAGGCATTCAGCAAACGCAAGAAAGTAAAGCCTCAGATGCACACCGTATGCCGCTACGGCACGTCAGATCCGTTGCCGACATACCTCTTTTCGTTCACGGCAGGAGTGTTCGAGTCGCAGACAGTAGTGGAAGACGGCTACGAGATAGAGGGTCTCTACCGCCGCCAGACAGCAGAGAAGGAAGCCCAGCTGTCAACGGTTTTCAGCGAGATAGCCCATTCCATAAAGTGGCTTGAACAGTATACGGGCATACGGCAGCCCTTCCGCAAATACGGTTTCGTAGTCCTTCCCGGCTACCAGTTCGGAGGCATGGAGCATCCGGGAGCCATACAGCTGAACGAACTGCGCATCTTCCTGCGCAACAATCCCACCGACGACGAGGAACTGTCGAGACTCAATCTCATCGCCCACGAGACTTCTCACCTCTGGTTTGGCGACCTCGTAACGATGAAATGGTTTGACGACGTATGGACAAAGGAAGTGTTTGCCAACTTCATGGCTGACAAGATAGCACGCCAGCAGTTTCCCGACATCAACCATAAGCTCAGTTTCATCAAGACACACTATCCGCTTGCCCTTGCCACCGACCGCACGGCAGGCACGCACCCCATACAGCAGCCTCTCGAAAACCTCAACCGTGCAGGTTTGCTATACGGCAATATCATATACCACAAGGCACCCATCATGATGCAGAAGCTCGAAGAACTGATTGGCGAGGATGCCCTGCGACGCGGTTTGCAGGCATATCTTGCCAACCATGCTTACGGCAACGCAACTTGGGACGACCTCATAGCGTGCTTCGAGAAAGAGAGTCCCGACAGCCGCGTCAGCGAGTTCAGCCGCGTATGGGTGAAGGAAAGCGGACTGCCCACCATCGCTTACGACAAGCATACCGCTGCCGACAACACGCTGCCGACAGTGGTTAGCGTCAGCGAGACCGACGACAGCCGCCGCAACCTGCACTGGCAGCAGACGTTCAGCTGGGGACTTGCCGATATTGCCGACGGAAAATGGCAGGACGTCAGCACGCAAACGGTAGACATGCAGGCAGCCACAACAGCCGACATACATGCCGGCAGCGACAGTGGAAAGGCAGACGTGGCAAGCATTCCAAACATCAACGGCGACGGCTACGGACGCTTCGTGCTTGCCGCAGACGATGCACGACACATGCTGAGCAACTGGCACACGCTGGCAGACACGCAGCGACTGGCTGCCATAATGACCCTGTACGAAAACTACCTCATGCACCGCATATCTGCCGACAGTCTCTTCGACAGTCTCAGCAGCGGATTGCTGCACGAAGACAACCAGCTCGTGGCGTCGATGTGCATAAGCTACTGCCGCGAACTGCTGCCCCACCTCGACGACAAGGCACGCCTGAAGGCAGAAACGAGCATCATCAGTTGTGCAACAAACCATCCGCTGCCGTCGTTGCAAATGCAGGCAAAACGCATCATAGGCAACAATGCCGCCACGACGAAATCGACATACTATGTCTATAAACTCTGGAAAGAGCACGACGACGCGCAACTCAGCGAGCGCGACTACATGGAGATGTCTTACCACCTCGCCCAACTCTTGCCTCACAAGTACGACGAAATATGCCAGACACAGCGCAGCAGGCTTTCCAACGACGACCTGAAAGCTGAATACGACTTCGTCGTCAGGGCTTGTCATCCCGACTCCACCTCACGCGAACAGCTTTTCCTCGACTTGCTGAAAGCTGAAAACCGGCGCACCGAGCCATACGCTGCCGCAGCGCTGCGACTGCTCAACAGCGAGACTTACGAGCCACAATCGAACAAATACATAGTGCCGGCTCTCGACATACTCGAGGAGATACAGCGCACCGGCGACATTTTCTTCCCCAGCGACTGGCTCTCGGCACTGCTCGAAGGACACCACAGCCAGCAGGCGAAAGACATCGTACGGCAATGGACAGAGACGCATCAGTTGCCCGCAGCATTACAAAGAAAACTCAACGAAAAGGCTTACCACCTGATGCAACAACACTGAAATTTTTATATTTTTATTAGTTAATATGATTTATAATTGTTATCTTTGCAAAGTGATTTTAAATATGAGAAACTGAAATCATTTTATTATGTATTAACTAACTTTAATTTAAAAATGAAACAATTAAAACTTTTCGTATCTCTGTCCTTCTTGTTATTTGCTATGGGCATGAGGACACAAGCAAACGATGTCATTACCCTTACCACTAACGTGCCTGTCGGCGAAACCCTCTCTCTGTCTATTGGGACAGACGAGGAACAAATAACCATAGACGGGGCATCGGGCAGTTTCGTCGGTTATCAGATGATTGAATACGTTGTGGAGCAACCGACTATTACCATCAGCACAAGCGAAACGGGCAAGTTGCTTTCTATAAACGCGCCCGATTGCATGCTCCAGGCTGTGGATTTGAGCAAAGCTCCGAACCTGACATCATGCAAGCTCGACAACAACGAGCTGACACAGCTCGACGTTTCCCTAAACACTGCGCTCACAACACTCTATTGTCAGTATAACAACATCGCGCAGCTCGACGTTTCAACGCTGACTGCATTGAAATATCTGGCATGTTCCTACAACAGCCTGACTGCGCTCGACGTAAGCCAAAACACAGATTTGAGAGAACTCTATTGCTTCAACAATAAAATCGAGGAACTTGACGTTACCGCACTGAAGAAGCTCGGCAAACTGTCGTGCGCTGAAAACGACATAAGCACACTTGACGTGTCGAACGCAGGAATCAGCCTCACTTCACTGTTTTGTGCAGGCAATAAACTCTCCACACTCGACCTCAGCAAAAACTCGTGGCTGACATATCTCGGATGCTCAGAAAACCAAATAGAAGACATCGACCTGTCGAAAAACACAGATTTACAAATAGTTTTTCTGCAAAACAACCCACTGAAACATCAAATAGACCTGACCACGCTCACCAAACTCGAGGAAATATATCTGGGCAATACCAGTCAGCAAACCATAGACATCAGCAAAAACGCCAAGCTCACCACACTCTCATGCCCTAACAACAACATAGAAAACCTCGACATCACAAACACGCCCAACATACGTTTCCTCTACCTGCAAGACAATCAGATAGACGGCAGCACCATGTCAGCCATCATAGACCAACTGCCCATGATGAGCGAAACGCGAATGGGACAGATTATCGTGAAAGATGCAGAGAAAGAGGACAAGAACATTTGCCTTGTGGAAGATGTGGAAAAAGCAAAGGCAAAATACTGGATTGTAGGTCAATATCAGAACGGACAATACACCGTCTTCGACGGCGACCAGCCTTCCGGTCTTTCTCAAACCCAAATGGCAAGCACCATCTGTCAGTTCAACGACAGACAACTCACCGTCGACGGAGCAGCCGCAGGAAGCGAGATAGCAGTATACAGCATACAAGGCAAGCTCCTGACGCGAGGCAAAGCCGACAACAATGGACATTTCTCTATGCCAATAAACACAGAAACGCCATGCGTCATGGTAAAAATAGGACAAAACCAAACATTCAAACTGCTACGCTGACATGCGTGCCTGGCAGCAACAGGCGCTAACATAATTTAAAGCAATAGTTCATACGTCGAGGACGGCAAATGTATCTTTGCCGTCCTCGCTTTTGTCTGTCAGTCTTGCCACTGTCTTTGGTGTGCTTTTGTTGTCAGTGCTGTCTGCTGTATCACTGACAGCCACACAAGGAAACAGCCTCAGCGATAAGGCGCAAAAGGTATAATCAATTTTCGTCTGCGGCACAGTCGTCGCAGGCATGAAAATGCAGCAATGGAAAAGCCGATTTCAAATCTCTATCGTCTGTGGCACTATGTCAACGTCGTGAGTGGCAAGGCTCATGATGCAGCGCTCATCCATCGACTGCTCGCGTATCCACTGCAACGACTCGCGCTGTATCTTCTTATCAAGAGACACGCACCTCGCCCGTGCGCAAAACATGTATCTTCATCATAGCAAATATTTTTCTGTTACGACAGCAAAGATAACATTTTCAAGCGAAAACATATACAATAAAACAAATTCGTTATCGTTTTTTGTTCTGCACTCAATTTTTCGTAACTTTGCAAGATTTCTCGGTTTTTCTTTGTATAAAGGCAGTCTGGAGGATTGAGGAAAAAATGGGTTACGAATTGGAAACCGTACTCAATTCCACATTTTGCTATAAACTGCATCAAAGAACACCCGACGCTGAGCCAGCAACCGTACTATGACTCATCATCGGGTGCAAAGGTACATAATTTCTTCGAACTGAACAAATCATGGATCAACTTTTTCTTTTGAGCTTGCTCAACACCTTTGAACTGACTGCGGCACCTTTTGTGGCACTTGCCAGAAAGGTGCGTATTAGGCTACGTCCTATTACCCAATATCTGTGATGTATCGCACACATTGGGTACGCTCACATGAGTTTTCTCAACTCCTCTGGTTCAGGAAGTATACCTTGGCGGTAATTCGTCCGTTGCCAATGGACGAATTTCGATATGTCCTTTGTCGCCTACAGGAATGATGCTGTTTTGTAAATCGTCCGCTGACAATGGACGATTCTCGAACATGCTGTACCATGCCTCATAGAAGATGCGCATACGTTTGATGCTGGTCTCAGAAAAACCCCTTAGCCCAGGTAGCTCCTGTTGCAGCAATTCTGATATGGTACCAATAGCATTGCTGCCCCATCTTGCTGCTCTGCTTTGGACGGAAATATACCCTCCAATAGCATAGTAAAGAGCCAGCACTTCTTTATTTACTAACCGTGCTGCTCGGTAGCGACTTTCCAATATCGCCTCTTTAATTGCTTTTACTGCCTCAGCATACGTCGCTGTTATTTGTTTCTGTTCCATATTAATCGTTTGCAAAGTTAATGATTTTATTCCGTATATCGTTATTCTCTCTACATTTTATCGAAGTTCGTCACTTGTAGAATGTAATCCAATTAGTCCTATACTTGTAACTTGTAGCCAGTTTGCTCTCAGGGAAGATCTCTTTCACCTTACCGCCTTTATCCCGATACCAGGCATAGTTCCAACCTCTGCCCATATCCAGATAGAGAGCATGGGTAACCTTATAGGCACTCAGACACTTTACGAAGAACTCGTATGTCATCACCTTTTTCGACTCGATGATCACAGTTTACCATCCTTCTCACACAATGCCCTGTAGATAGTCCTGTTATTCTTCATCTTTGTGCCAATTGGTCTGACTGCACCATCCTTAATTATCAGCAACTGGCAGAATCCCATGTTCCATCCATTTGCTTCTGTGGGATAGTCAGCTTTCCTCATAAACTTCCATTTGCCTTTACCCCAAACGAAGCCTCCTGTATTCGCCTTGCAGCGATAGCCCTTCTTCATCTCTCCATTGCAAATATGGTTATCCGCAATGTTCGAATGCTTGAACACATTCAGCAACTCACCAGTAAAAGCCGCCTCACAACAGAACTCCACATTCTTCTGTGCAGCCTTTGGCATCTGGCCACATACTAAGTCTATCTTTGTATACTCAGGATAGTACACGTTGAGATTGGTTGTCGTCTAAACGTTTACTGCATAACAACTGATTTGCAGAAGTGCCAAGGTTATTAAAAATATTACTTCCTTCATTCTTCGTCGTATATGATTATAATGAATCAAGTACTGTCCCCATGATTCTGTTTCAACAATAATTCTGTTGTTTCCTCATTTCATTTTGAATATCTGACCACTCAATATTAGTCCGATAATCCCAAGAACTATAACTAATGCCATGATGTTTTACTTTTATACTTGTTACAATAATATACACTTATATATTTTGAATTCTCAGATGTGTATTGCATATATCGAAATCGACTTGAATGCATTTTATTGGCACTCTCCCATGTACAACACTTTTAATTAGTTTTGTATTAAGACTATCTGATGATAGTACATAGACACAATTAACAGCACCTTTTATCGTTAATTGTGTTTTAATATCAGATACAACACGATATTCATTTTCAAAAAACCAATGTTCATGTTTAGTAAAGAATATTTTTCTTTTTTCTTTTACTATAGCATCACGAACACTATTTGCCGGATTATCTTTGAAAATAAAAGCTGGAAATGTTATAAACTCTATATCCTTACTATACCTTATATCGTCACAAAAGAGTCCTCTCTTGTTTTTTAGAAGTTTTTCCTTATCAAATTCAATACAGACACCATTTTCATTCTTAGCATATTGTCCCCACATCATTGACGACAAACAACCAAGAGTCCCATCATCGTAATCCTTACAAAAACTAATTTGTTTGAACTGAGAAATAATATGGAACACAAAGGCTAATGGTTCAAGTCGTTTTCCCCCAATTGGGATATGATGAGGTATTCCAGCCTTAGGCGGAATTTCAATTGCTGCTATTTTCTGCTTTTCAAAAATATCATTCACATTCTTATATTCGCATAGACGCAAATGTTCCGAAAGCCAAATCTTGCAAAAAGATTCTACAGATGTATAATGATATAACTTCATTCCTCTTAGTTCTTCGCTTGGCAAATTATCCTTGTTTATCATCTTTCACATTTTAAATTTCATCGGGTTGTATTCATAGCCAGAACATTCCCATACCCACTGAACACATTGCCTAGTTAAATTCAAGTTCTTGATTGGATTTTTTATAAGACCAATTCCTAAAGAATCTGATGATTGGTGAACAATGGCGATGTAATACTTGTCTTGATTATATTGCGCAGCAGCGAACTCATTGTTCGTCATTCTAAACTTTTGCCCAGCATAATCAATGGATTTTACTTCAATAAAGATTTCCTTACCATTAGGATCAGTACCTGTTAAGTCGTATCCAACATTTTGCTTACTTACATCCTTGAGATTAAATCCATTCTCGTTGAGTACTGCTAATGTGTTTTCTTCAGCACTCCTCCATTTTTGAACACTTGACCCTGATGGTGATGAAGAATGTGAAGTGGATGAACCATTAAACCAATCCCTAATCTCTGATGGAATGCCGTCTTCATCATCATCGAAATCATTGTCATCATCACTAGGCAATTCTTCAGAAAATTGTTGTTTGTAGAGATTGTCTACTCCAATTTTCTTTATACACTGGCAAATATCGTTGATAGATATACCATTGTCAATCATAAGTTGAAGAAAACTTTCGTCAATTTCACCGTTACTTTCATTGATTTCCTGTAGGCTTCTCAATTCGCTTTCACTGGCAAATATTGCTGCTTTGGTTAATGCACCAATTTTGTGGTTCATTAGCACCTGCTTTATGGCATTAGCGGCAATTTGAGCACAGCCATTAAGCGAAATGTACTTGGGATTAACTAATGATATAATAGTATTTACATCATCAGTCTTAGCACCAAGGTATTGTAGTATGCTATCTATATTTTGAACATCGGCACATTTAGAACTTATGCTACGAACACCTGCCAATGACATAATTTTATGAAAATCGGCAGCATTGAACCAAGAAGGCGATAGTTTCATCTTTGAGAAAGTCGCACCACTATTGCTCTTTAGCATAGTTGAAAATTCCCTTTCAAATGATTGCTTCATCAGCTGAATTAACTTGATGTCATAATATGGCATCAGAGCCTTCAGTTGTTCGTCGTTCTCGTTGTCAATACTATGATTTAGAATCTTTAAGTACAACTTGGTAATTTCAGATATTACCTTCTTTGTTGTCTCGTCGAAAATAAGATGTCGACGTGATGGGTCGGTACTAAAATCACCATTTACGACAAAACCAAGTCCGCAACTATCTTCTGTAGGAAGGAAGGCATGTATTACAGCCTCTTCCCGCGGAAGTCTTTCTACTTTATCATTATTGAAAGAAAATGCTATACTACAATTTCCCGAAGAATAGACTAACCATCCTGTTATTTTATCATTGGTGGCAATTTTCAGTTTTTTCCTTCCTTCAACTTGCTCTAAAACGTTTATGCTTGCATTTACCTCTTTGCTTAGATTGATTCTGATGTTTCTGACATTGTTTAGGAACATCAAAGTTGTATATGCGAAAGATGTATATTCCTCATCTATTTGATTTGCTGTTGCTCCAGTGAATATAAAGATGGTATTATAGCCATCATTGCTTATCTTGCTTAGTTCTCCTTTTAATTCAGTTTTTACCGAGGATTTTAATTCATGTGGAAGTGTTTTAGAATTTTGTAAGTATTTGTAATACAGATAGAAAGAAATATATCCCGAAGTTGAAAGGTACAAAAACGTGCAATCTGCGATTTGCTGATTCGAGCATTAGATTGAGTAGTTTTTATATCATAAAAACCAGACAAGATTTAACAATTCGTTAAGATTGTTTAACTTTTAATTTTGGAGCATTTTGTGCTTTTGGCAACTTTGGTGAGCAAAGACAAGACTTTTTGCCAGTCAAAAGAGAAAAGAAAATGCATCAAAATTGGGTCAGTTGTACCGTCATTGTATCTCGGATTCTCTAAGTATCTGGGATTCAACGACGGTTAATAATTCAAAGTCAACGATGGACGCTGAAAATTGAAGGTCAAACGTCCCAATGTTTATGTGTCGCTAGACAGGTAATCTTTGGTACAAAATGATTCAAAAAGGCAGGGAAAAGAAAGGTTGAGATGGCACTTTGAGGCAAAATGACGATTTCTTCGGCCAAATTTATTCTTTTCTTTGAAAAAGTTTGGCTATTCCAAATAAAAGCTGTACCTTTGCACCAACAAATCCCACCACGCTTCTCGTCGCAAGACCAGCGGACCAGGGTGGGACGTTTCTTTTAATATGGAATATACAAAGCAGCCCATCACCCTCGCTGAACAGATAAACATACTGAAACAGCGAGGGCTTATTTTTGAAGATGAGGAACAGGCTATAGCCGTCCTCAACCACATCAGCTATTTCCGTCTTGCCAGTTATTGGCGAGTGATGGAGGAGAACAGCCGCATACACCGTTTTCGAAACGGAAGCAGATTCTCATCTGTTCTGACACTTTACAACTTTGACAGCGAACTGCGCTCTTTGGTGTTCAATGCTCTCCAACATATTGAGATTGCATCGAGAACCAAGATTAACCAGCATTTTGCCATGACCTACGGCTCATTCTGGTTTATGGACTCCTCGCTTGCAGCCAATGAATACCGCTACAATAAGAATCTGGAATCTCTGCGTACAGAGCTAAGCCGCTGCCGTGACGAGTTCATTCTGGAACACTTCAGGAAATACGACTCACCCGAATTCCCTCCATCATGGAAGACGCTTGAAGTTGCCTCATTCGGCACCCTCTCCAAGCTCTACAACAATATGAACGACTTCAATCTCATGAAGCGTGTGGCTCGCGATTTTGACATGCCCCAGCATGAATATCTTCGCAGTTGGTTGGAAAGTCTCACCATCGTCCGTAACTATTGTGCCCACCATGCCCGACTTTGGAATGCACACTTTGCCGTGCGTCCAAAGATAACTTCACGGATGCGCCAACGATGGATAAGAAATCTCAATTTCCCCATCGACCGTCTCTATCCGCAACTTTGCTGCATTGCCTATTGGCTCAACAGCATCAATCCCCAGAACACCTTCGTTCAGGACTTCAGATCGCTCTTGAGCAGATACCCAATGGTGCAGCCCTCCATGATGGGTTTTCCCCGTGGGTGGGAGAATGAACCGTTGTGGCAATAGATAGAATACCACGAGGCGGGCGAGGATGGAAATAAGGCATCCTCGCCCGATTTTGTTGGGAAAATACCCCAAAATAAAGAAATTTGAGTTTGAACCAGAAAATAATCGCATTTCTGCTTTACATTTTCTTCATCTGAACTGTATTATAAGTGTATGACACGAAAAGAAATCGAAAGTCTGTTCAAGACACACTACACGCAGATGTATCATCTGGCACTTACGTTGCTCTTCGATGAGGCTGAGAGCAAGGACGTGGTGAGCGATGTGTTCGCCAGCCTGCTTAGCGGTCGGGTAGTGATGAGAGCAGTCAACGCAAAGGCATTTCTCTTGGCGAGTGTGCATCATCGTTGTTTGAATGTGTTGCAGCACAAGCAGGTGCAAGAACGATTTGCACGCCTGCTTACCGAGGACACTGATACACTTGTTAGCGACAATACCGCGGAAGAGCAAATGCAGATGAAGGAACTGATGCGCTACGTGCGGGATAACCTGTCACCGTTGGAGCAACAAATCTTCCGGCTGCGCTATCTGAAGGAAATGACCTGCCAGGAGGTGGCGGAAGCACTGAACGTCAGCCGCCAAACCGTCCACACCCACCTGAAGCAGTTAGTGGAGAAAATCAGAAAGTATTTCAACCTAAAATCCGCAACTATCATCCAATACACGATTAAGGGTAGATTTATGAGTCGTTAGTAGCAGCTTTCAGTAAAAAGCAACAGCACAACATCAATATGTAGCCACCATCCCCTTACCCCAC
>Ga0256406_1001924_pt1 | contig 31539 bp, 25 predicted proteins | sample RumenRJG_03DNA_FD_185986 | JGI IMG/M metagenome (GOLD analysis project Ga0256406, IMG submission 185986) | Bovine rumen microbial communities from Lethbridge, Alberta, Canada - RJG_03 | ecosystem: Host-associated > Mammals > Digestive system > Stomach > Rumen | place: Canada: Alberta | collected... | reverse complement strand
CGGTTGCAACCCTCGCAGGAGGGGGGAGTTTGAATTTTGAGGGGGGTGTCGTAGTGGTCGCAGGGTTCGGTGGTGACGAGTTCGGCGAGGTTGACCCAGGTGCCCCAGCGGGGGGTGATGAGGAGGGTGTGGCGGCCGATGACGCCGAGGCCGGCGCGGGCGGCCCAGTGCTTGTCGGAGATGGAGACGGTGTCGCAGCAGGGCTTGGCTTCGATGCCGAGGCGGTCGCGGAGTGCGAAGAGCATGGCTTTGAGGTCGCGGTGATAGTCGCGGCTGGCGGCGAAGGCGGCGGTGAGGCCTTCGGGGGACTCCCCCTTGGAAAGGGGGAGAGTGGGAGGGGCGGGGGGAGGATAGGCGCTGACGAGGCAGATGACGCTCTGGGCGCCGGGGACGAGGAGGCGGGGGTCGAGACGGAGGTCGACATTGCGCTCCATGTACCCCATGTCGGCGTTCCAGCCGCGGGCAAGCCACTGGCGCAGGGGGTACTCGTCGTCGGAAAGGCGGTCGGCGCGGGCGATGCCGCAGGCGTCGAAGCCGACTTCGAGGGCTAGTCGTTTGACGTGGTCATTGTACAACATAATTCTGCCGCCCCTACGGGGCTACAATTACCGAGCTTACATCAACCGGGGGTTGCACCCCCGGCTATTGTCTGTCGCCCCTACGGGGCTTTATTCGTCTTCGGACTGGTATTTGGCTTTTTTGGATCCTTCGTAGAGTTCGAAGTGGAGGAAGCGGCAGTCGAGGGCGCCGTTTTGGACGGGGATCTTGGCGGAGGGGCGGAGGCCGATGTGCTTCATGGCTTCGAAGTCGGAGGTGATGAGCCAGACATCGCACTGCTCGCCGTAGCGCTGCTTGAAGGTGTCGCCGAGCTGGGTATAGAGGGCGTTTAGGTCTTCGACCTTGATGCGCTCGCCATAGGGTGGGTTGGTGACGATGAGGGTACGGCCTTGGGGCGGGTCCTGCTCGGCGAAGTCGCCGATGTGGAGCATGACGTCCTTGTGGAGCTTGGTGTACTCGAGATTGTGCTCGCACTGCTCGATGACACGCTCGTCGATGTCGTTGCCCCATATCTCGCCCTCGAAGTCGAGGGAGCCAATCTTGCGGTCTTCTTCGGCCTTGACGCTCTTCCACTCGCCGAGGTTGAATTCCTTCCAGCGCATGAAGCTGAAGCGGTTGCCACGATAGTACTGGGCGGGGATGCAGTTGGCCATCATGGCGGCCTCGATGAGCATGGTGCCGGAGCCGCACATGGGGTCGTAGAAGTTTTGGGATTTGAATTCTGGATTTTGGGGGGAGCACCAGCCGGCGAGCTTGAGGAGGCCGGCGGCGAGGACCTCGTTGATGGGTGCGATGCCGACGCCCTGGCGGTAGCCACGCTTGTGGAGCGAGTCGCCGGAGGCGTTCATGAGGAGGGTGACGTGGTTGTCGCGTATGTGGAGGTTGATTTTGTAGTCGGGCTGCTCGGTGTCGATGGAGGGTCGCTTGCCGAAGTTGCGGCGGAAGCGGTCGACGATGGCGTCCTTGGTTTTGAGGGCGGCGTAGTAGGAGTGGGTGAAGATTTCGCCGCTGACGGTGGAGTCGATCATGAAGGTGGCGTCGATGTCGAGGAGTTTCTCCCAGCGGATGCGGTAGACCTGGTCGTAGAGCTGCTGGTCGTCGTCGGCATCGAACTCGGCGAAGGGCTTGAGGATGGCGAGCGCGGTGCGGCAGCAGTAGTTGGCGCGGTAGAGGAGGCGCATGTCGCCCTCGAACTCGACGGCGCGGGCGCCGACGGTGACGTTTTCGGCCCCGAGCTCGCGCAGCTCGTCGGCGAGGACCTCTTCGAGGCTGACCATGGTCTTGGCGACCATCTTGAATTTTTCCTTCATCGTGGCCTGGGGGGCGACCACCTTTCCGTTATTCTTCTGTATTATCATTGTTGAAAATTTGTATCTTTTGGCGCAGCTCGCGGCGGGCGAGGCGGTTCTTTTGGCGTATGGTGCCGTTGTAGATGCTGGTGTTGAGCTCGTAGCCGACGAGGATGACGATGCAGCTGAAGTAGATCCAGAGCATGAGCAGCAGGAGGGTTCCGATGGAGCCGTAGAGGAGATTGTAGCGGCTGAAGTTGTTGATGTAGATACCGAAGCCCCAGGAGAGGACGAAGAACATGGCGGTGGCGAGCACGGAGCCGGCCGAGAAGAAGCCGACACGCTGGCGGCTCGAGGGGGCATAGTAGTAGATGAAAGCCAGGGCGAAGAGCATGGCGATGGAGAGGAGCACCCAGCGTCCGACGTTGAACATCAGGGTGTTGGCCTTGGTGTCGGAGAGCCAGCCCTGGGAGAAGATGAGCTGGAGGAGGTACTTGTGGCCGATGAGGAGGCCGAGAACGAGGACGATGATGATGTAGAGCACGAAGACCATGAGGATGCAGAGGAGGAAGCGCTGGAAGAAGGGGCGGGTCTCGACGGTCTGGTTGGCGAAGTTGAGGGAGAGGATGAAGCCGTTCATGCCGTTGGCTGCCAGGATGATAGAGGTGATGAAACCGATGGAGAGGAGGGTGGTGTGCTTGCGGCCCATGACGTCGTTGACGGTGTCGGCCAGGGGGGTCATAATCTTGCCGGGGACAATCTGGGAGAGTTCGGACATGAATTCGTCCTGCAGGCCGTCGAAGGGGAGGTAGGCGATGAGGCTGAAGATGCAGATCATCAGGGGCGGAAGCGCGGAGAGGAAGCTGAAGGCCAACCCCTTGGCGCGCTGGGCGATAGAGCTGCCGAAGGAGCCGGCGATGAAGTAGCTGATGATGTCGTAGAGCGGCACGCCGCGTCCGCCGGGGAGGGAGAAGTTCTGGAGGAAATAGAGGAACTGGCGCACCCAGCGTTTGTAGAGCAGGTGGCGCAGCTGACGCTTCGACCAAAGGCGAAGGGTGCGGGTCCAGACTTTGAGGGAGGTCATTGCTTGACGAGGGAGATGTCGAGGCTTTTGATGTGGTGGGTGAGTGCGCCGACGGAGATGAAGTCGACACCGGTCTCGGCATAGGGGCGCAGGGTTTGGTCGGTGATGCCGCCGGAGGCCTCGGTTTCGTAGCGGCCGCCGATGCGGCGGACGGCCTCGCGGAGGGTGGGGATGTCGAAATTGTCGAGCATGATGCGGTCGACGCCGCCGTGGTCGAGGACCTGCTGGAGCTCGTCGAGGTTGCGGACTTCAATCTCGATACAGAGGTCTTTATGGTTGGTTTTCAGGTAGTCGCGTGTGCGGTCGATGGCCTGGACGATGCCGCCGGCAAAGTCAATGTGGTTGTCCTTGAGCATGACCATGTCGTAGAGGCCGATGCGGTGGTTGGTGCCGCCGCCGCAGTGGACGGCGTATTTCTCGAGGAGGCGCATGTTGGGAGTGGTCTTGCGGGTGTCCAAGAGGCGGGTGTTGAGGCCGCTGAGCATGGCTACCATGCGGTGGGTCTCGGTGGCGATGCCGGAGAGGCGCTGCATAAAATTGAGGGCTGTGCGCTCGGCGGTGAGGATGGAGCCGGCGTGGCCGTGGACGGTCATGAGGATATCGCCGCGGTGGACGGGGGTGCCGTCGGGGACGAGGACATTGACTTCGAGGGAGTTGTCAACGATTTTAAAGACGCGCTCACCCACTTCGATGCCGCAAAGGATGCCGTCCTGCTTGGCCACCATCTTGGCGGAGTTGAGGGCCGAGGGGGGGATGCAGGCGAGGGTGGAATGGTCGCCGTCGCCCACGTCTTCGCGCAGGGCCATTTTGATGAGGTCGTCCAGGTTGTCAATGTTCGTCATAACAGGTTGAATATATGATTAATAACTCGCCGATGCGAGGCCGTGGCCTCGGGGTTCGACGCTGCAAAGGTACTGATTTTATTTGAATTAGGTGTGAAAATCTTCAAAAATCAACCTAAAGCACTGATTACATGCGCGTTAAACATACGGGCAAAAAGTGCGAAAAAATTTGGAAAAAAGCGGAAAAAACGTCCCAAATGGCCCGAATGCAAGTGACTGACAAACAGGTGATAAGAGGCACCCTCTTCTTCCTCTCTTCTTCCTTGGTTCGGGTGCAAAAGGGGAGTCGGGAGGAGGGGGGTGAAGAGGGGGTGGGGCTAGCGCTTGTACATGAACCAGAGGAGGTAGATGACGAGGATGAAGACGCCGAAGGACATCAGGCGTGGGAAGAAGATGGAAACCAGCATGATGGCGCCGATAATCATCAGGAGGCGAGTGGCGAGGCGCTTGTCGGGCGGGAGGGCGGCGAGGGACTGACGTCGGCGAGCGGTGGCGGACTGCCACCAGGAGCGGAGGCGGCGCAGCCAGTGGTCGGGCAGCCACTGGCGCCGGCCGTCGCGCCCGACGGTTTCGGCATGGGTGAGGGGAATTTCCTTCACCTTGACTTTGAGGGTTTTGGAGTAGCTATGGCCGCCGACCCAGGCGGTGATGGTGAGCGAGGTTTTGCCGCGGGAGCGGTTGAGGCGGAAGCGCTTGGAGCCGCTGATTTCCAGTGGGATGGCGGTGGCGCGGTGGCCGTTGTCGATGGTGAGCTCGGCGCGCTCGGCGCCGGCACAGTTCCAGTCCACCTGGACGATTTCGCCCTCGGTGACGGTAGTGCGGTCGATGTTGAAGGTCATTTTTTCCATGATGAAAAAGGGACTGCAAATTGCGTGCCAAGAAATATTTTTGTTATAATATTAAAAAAATGCGTATATTTGCGGTTTAAAACAGAAGGTCAAATTGCGCCATGTTGTTCTGTATCAAAATGAAAAGCGGAATGCGTGGCCTGAAAAAACACGTATGCAGATAGCAATCTCGGGAAATATAGGCGCCGGAAAGACAGAGCTGACGAAGCTGCTGTCGAGGCATTATGGCTACAGGGCTGTCTTCGGCCCGTCGGAGGAGAACCCCTACCTGACGAGCTTCTACGAGGACATGCGTCGGTGGTCGTTCAACATGATGGTGCACTCGCTGTGGGCCAATGTCAAGCAGCTGATTGAGTTGCGCGACTCGGGCGAAAGCTTCATCCGCGACCGCTCGCTCTACGACGATGCGGCCATTTTCGCGCCCAACCTGCAGAGTATGAACCTGATGAACACGCGCGACCTGGCTACCTATACCCACATGTTCGAGACCGTCTACTCGCTGCTGCCCAAGCCCGACCTGCTGATTTACGTGCGCGGCGACGTTCCCACGCTGATCCGCCACATACAGAAGCGCGGCCGCGAGTACGAAAGCGGCATCCGGCTGGACTACCTGACCAACCTCAACAACCGCTACGAGCGGTGGGCGTCGGAATACGAGGGGCGGCTGCTGGTGGTGGACACCGACGAGCTGGACTTCGTGGAGAACCGAGAACATCTGGGCGTGATAATCAACAAGATAGACTCTGTATTCAACAGCCTGTTCGGAGGCGGCGAAGAATGAAGAAGACGCTCATCGTGATACCGGCCCGCTACGCGTCGACGCGTTTCCCCGGCAAGCCGCTGGCCTTGCTGGGCGGGAGGCCCATCGTGCAATGGGTGTGGGAGCGCGTGCAGGGACTGGGCGAGGCGATGATTGCCACGGACGACGAGCGCATCGCCAATGCCGCCAAAGCGGGGTTCGACGCCCGGGTGATGATGACCTCGGCCGACTGCCAAAGCGGCACGGACCGCTGCGGCGAGGTGCTGCGGCGCTGCGGCGGAGGCTACGAGGTGGTGGTCAACGTGCAGGGCGACGAGCCTTTCGTGGAAGCAGCTCAAGTACAGACACTTGTAAAGGCATTTGACGACCCGGCAGTGCAGATTGCCACCCTGCGGACACGCATACGGACAACCGAGGAGTTGCTCTCGCCGAACAACGTCAAGGTGGTTTGCGCCGACAATGGCAACGCCCTCTATTTCAGCCGCCAACCCCTACCCTACCGCCGCGGAGTGGCTGAAGACCAATGGATTACCGAGGGGCAATACTACAAGCACGTGGGCATCTACGCCTACCGCGCCGAGGTGCTGGAGCGGCTCTGCCAGCTGCCCGTGGGCACGCTGGAGGCCAGCGAGAAGCTGGAGCAGCTGCGCTGGCTGGCGGCGGGCTACACCATCCGCGTGCTCGACACCGACCACGCCAACATCGGCATCGACACGCCGCAGGACCTGGCCGAAGCCGAACAAACACTGAACCGAACAAAATAGAGACACAACATGAATATAACCGAATTAATCGTTGAGTTACTGCAAAAAGGGCAGCGCGTGGAGCTGCCGGAGATAGGCACTTTCGACAGTGTGACCCAGGCGCCGCGCCACGACACGGCCAGCGGCACCTACTACCCCGCCACCCGCAACATCGTGTTCCGCCCCGGGACGAGCGGCGACAACAGCATGGTGAAAATCATCGCCGAGCGCGACTGCGTGAACGAGGATGTGGCACGACAGATGTGGGTGAACTACACCGACGCACTCAACGAAAAGATACAGCGCACGGGCGAGCATCAGTTCGGTCCCCTCGGCACCCTAACCAAGGCAGGCTCCGGCTTTGCCTTCGAGATGTCGGAGGGTGTGGTCATCGAAGCCGGCGGCAGCACGGAGAAGCCCATCGAGGGGGTCAAGACCTACGACCACAGCGGCAGCGCAGACCCCTTCGCCCAGTTCGAGGAGGAGGAGCCAGTCGGCACCGTGGTGCAGAGACCCGAGCCAGTCCGCGCGCCTGAGCCTGAGCCGGAACCGGGAGCCGTCCCCGAGCCGGAACCCGAACCGGAAGCCGAGCCGGAACCTGCTCTCGCAGAGAAAGAAGAGGTTGTAGCAGAAGAGGTTAAGGCAGAGGAGGTTGTGGACGAGGCGTGGCAGGAGAAGCTGAAGCAGGTGGAAGAGCTGCCCAAATCGAAGGCGATGCTCAAAGCCGAGGCCAAGGCCGAGAAGGCCCGCATCAAAGCCGAAGCCAAGGCCGAGAAAGAGCGCGCCAAGCTGCGCAAGCGAGCGCAAAAAGATCACGACAGCACCCAGCGCCGCATGGAGGAAGACCGCGAGGCCGAGGCCCGTCGCGAAGCCGAAGACCGCCACCGCGCCGAGAAGGAGCTGCGCAAAGCCGAGCAGAAGGCCGAAGAGGGTCGCCTGCGCGCCGAGAAAGAGGCTGAAGCCGCCCTGCAGCGTGCCGAGAAGAAGGCCGAAGAGGAGCGTGTGAAAGCCACCAAGCGCGCCGCCGCCCTGGCCGCCCTGGCCGCCGCCGGACAGACAGCCCAAAGCGCTGGCGCCGAAGCCGCGCCCCTGGCCACCAACCCCGCCGCCATAGCACAACAGGAGGCGAAGGAAGAGCTGGAGCGCCAGGTGGCCGCCAAACAGAAAGAGATGGAGCGCGCCGAGAAAGAGGCCGCACGCAAGGCCAAAGAAGCCGAAGCCGAAGCCGCTCGCCAGGCCAAAGAGGCCGAGAAAGAGGCCGCTCGCCGCCTGAAAGAAGAGAAACGCCAGGCCGAAGAGGCCGCCAAAGAGGCCGCACGCCAGGCCAAGGAAGCCGAGAAAGAGGCTGCACGCAACGCCAAGGCAGCCAAGAAAGAGGCCGCCAAAGCCGCCGCGCTGGCCGCCAAAGCCACCGAAGGCGAGGAAAAAGAGGAGAAGAAGAGCCGCAAAGGGTGGCTCTGGCTGCTGCTGTTGCTCCTGCTGCTGCTCCTGGCCGGCGGAGCCTACTACTTCCTCAAGATGAAGCCCCAAAGCGGAGTGGCCAGCACCGAGCTGGCTGGCAAGCACTTCGACGCGCCCAACGTCAACAGCCTGACGTTCAACACCGACATGATTGACTACAGCAGTCGCGAAATCACGAGGAACACCGACCAGGTGTGCCGCACGATGAGCGACTACGTCAACGAATTCCTCGCCGACCAGGGCTACCGCAACGCCCGCACGGCGATGATGGACCACGTGCGCCAGTATGCCGAGCAGCGCCTCGGCGAGATGATGGGACCGCGCATGGCCGCGCAGCGCTTCATGCCCTACGAAGACTATGTCTACCAGGATGCCGAGCCGTGGCTGCGCCAGCGCTACGCCTACCGGTCGCGCGGCCAGGTGCAGGGCGAGCTGATGGACGAGGGCTTCATGGACCGCATGCTCAACCGCATCATCGACGACTACGGCATCATGCCCGACAACGCGCAGGCGCCCACCGCCGCGCCTGCACAGGCAGCCGCGCCCGCACCGGCGGCCACTCCGGCCCAGCCCGCCGCACAGAAGAAGGCCGTGGCTCCTGCCAACGAGAATCCCGTCTACGTCTACGTGGAGAAGGAGAGCAAACAGGGCTTCGACATCGTGGCCGGCTTCTACCTGAACAAAGCCACTGCCGCACGCATGGCCGCGCGCCTGCACGAGCTGGGTTGCGACGCCTATATCATCGAGAAGAACGAGATGTACTACGTCAGCATGGGCTCCGCCCCCACGCGCACCAAGGCCGAGGCGCTCTACAAGCACATCAAGAGTTGGTACGACGGCGACGTGGTGATCAAAGAGCTGTAAGGAGTAAAGAGACAAGCATGGGACACCACAAGCTGAAACGCTTCGCCGAGAACCTCACCTTCCCCAACCTGTTCCAGGTGGGCTTCGACCAGCTGGAGAAAGAAGGCTTCGCCCTGCGCGGCCGCTGGGCCGACCACTTCGGCAACCAGAACCCCATCACGCTGGAGCTGGGCTGCGGCAAGGGCGACTACACGGTGGCCCTGGCCCGCATCCACCCCGAGCGCAACTATATCGGGGTCGACATCAAGGGGGCGCGCCTGTGGCGCGGCGCCAAGACGGCCGTCGAGGAGCCGCTGCCCAACGTGGCCTTCATCCGCACCCGCATCGAGCTCATCGACCGCTTCTTCGGTCCGGGCGAGGTGAGCGAGGTTTGGATCACCTTCTGCGACCCCCAGCCCAAGAAGCCCAACAAGCGCCTCACTGCGCCCCGCTTCCTGGCCACCTACCGCCGCTTCCTGGCCACCGACAGCGTGCTGCACCTGAAGACTGACTCGCAGGAGCTCTACGACTACACCCTCAACGAGGTGCTGCCGGGCGAGCAATGCGAAATCCTGGCCAGCACCGCCGACCTCTACGCCAGCGCATACGACGGAGAGGCCAAGCTGACGCAGACCTACTACGAGCGCATGTTCCTCGCCGAGGGCAAACCCATCACCTACCTGCAATGGCAAATCAAATAACATATATAAATAAATACAATAATCTATTATGTCAGGACACAACAAATGGTCAAAGATTAAACGCGCCAAGGGCGCTGCCGACGCCAAACGTTCCAAGCAGTGGAGCAACATTCTGAAACAAGTGGCCATCGCCGTGCGCGAAGGGGGCCCCGACCCCGACAGCAACCCGCGCCTGCGCCTGCTGGTGCAGAACGCCCGCGGCGTGAACATGCCCAAGGACACGCTGCAGCGCACCATCAGCAAGGCCAACGACAAGGACGCCGCCCAGATGCAGGAGCTCACCTTCGAGTGCCACGTCAACCACGGCATCGCCCTCTTCATCGAGGCCCTCTCGGACAACAACAACCGCACCGTGGCCAACGTCAAGAGCATCATGAACAAGTACGGCGGCACCCTCGAGACCAACGGCAGCCTGAGCTTCCTCTTCGACCGCAAGGGTGTCTTTGTCATCCCCCGCAAACCCGAGATGAACCTCGAAGAGATGGAGATGGAACTCATCGACGGCGGCCTCGAGGAGATGGAGGTGGAGGACGACTACCTGACCCTCTACACCGCCTACGAAGACTTCGGCAACATGGTGAAGATGCTCGAAGAGAAAGGCATCGAGTGCGAGAGCGCCGAGCTGCAGCGCATCCCCAACAGCACGCGCCAGGTCGACACCGACACCATACGCAAGGTGATGAAGGTGATAGGCATCCTCGAAGAGGACGACGACATTACCAACGTCTACCACGACATGGAAATCCCCGACGACTTCGAGGAGGAGTAAATGAAACTCTACCTGGTACCGACCCCTGTGGGGAACCTCGGCGACATGACCTATCGTGGCGTCGAGGTGCTCCGCGCGGTCGACCTCATCCTGGCCGAGGATACACGCACCAGCCGGGTGTTGCTGCAGCACTACGGCATCCAGACGCCCCTGCAGAGCTACCACATCCACAACGAGCACCAGACCGTGGCCTCGCTTGTGGAGCGCCTGCTGGCAGGGACGACTATCGCCGTGGTGACCGACGCCGGCACCCCCGGCATCTCCGACCCCGGCTTCCTGTTGGTGCGCGAGGCGGTGAAAGCCGGCATCGAGGTGGAGTGCCTCCCCGGCGCCACGGCCTTCGTGCCGGCGCTTATCGACAGCGGCCTGCCCTGCGACCGCTTCACCTTCCTCGGCTTCCTGCCCCACAAGAAGGGACGCCAGACCGCCATCGCCGCGCTGGCCGACGAGCAGCGCACGATGGTCATCTACGAGAGCCCCTACCGATTGGTGAAACTGCTCGACGAGCTCGTCGCCGCGCTAGGTCCCGACCGGCAGGTCAGCGTCAGCCGCGAAATCAGCAAGCTCCACGCGGAGACGGCCCGCGGCACCCTCGCGGAGGTGCGCGCCCACTTCGGGCAAAAGGAGGTCAAAGGCGAAATTGTAGTCGTACTCGCCGGACAAAAGCAAGAATAAGAAATGCCACTCGAAACATTCATCTTCCGCATAGCCAGCGCCCTGGTGGCCGGCATCATCATAGGCACGCAGCGCGAGCTGCGCCAGCGGCAGGCCGGGTTGACGACCAACTCGCTGGTGGCCATCGGCGCCTGCATCTTCATCCTCATCAGCGAGAGCGTCATCATGAACGCGCGGCTGGCCGGCGGCCCGGTCAACAACGACAACCTGCGCGTCCTTTCGCAGGTGGTCACGGGCATCGGCTTCCTCGGGGCGGGGGTCATCATGAAGAACGGCATCACCATCCAGGGCCTCTCCTCGGCGGCCACCATCTGGTGCTCCGCCGCCGTGGGCAGCCTCTGCGGCTACGGCATGTGGCGCGAAGCGCTGGTGGCCGTGGGCTTCATCATCCTCATCAATTGGGGCCTCAAGAGCATCGAAATCTACATCAAGCAGCGTTCCGGCCGCAAACAGCAGCAAAAGAGGAACGACCTCCACGACGAGCAGACGGGGGTGGAAGACTGATTTTTTGAACAAAAAACGGAAAAAACGACCAGTTTTGCATGGATGCAACTGGCTGATATTAAACATATTATTGCAATGCTCTTCTTCCCCTCTTCTTCAATGGGGGGCGGAGGGGAGGATGGGGAAAAAAAAAGAACAGACAATGGCTAAATTAGAACAGGGCATCCTCGGGCCGTTCCGGGGCAAGGTGGGTACCGTAGTGGGGTACCTATGGCGCGGGAAGCAGGTGGTGCGTGCCTACCGCAGGGAGATCAATTACCCCAATACCGAAAGGCAACAGGCTGAGAGAGATTGGTTTGTGGGGATGGTGCGGTTTGCGGCGACGGCGCGCCAGGCGCTGCTGCTGGGGCTGCAGGAGAAAGCGTCGCAGTGGCAGATGACGGAGGGGAATGCTTTCGTGAGGATGAACAAGGGTTGCTTCGGCAGGGGGGCGTCAGGCGGCGTCTCGACAGGGAGGGAGGTTGATTATGAGCGGATCAGGATTGCCGAAGGGAGTGCGGCGCCGGTGCGGTTTACGGGTGCGGAGGTGGATGAGAGTGGTGTGTTGAGGGTTGATTATGAGAAGAATGGCGGCATGACGCGTGCGAAAGGGAGCGACAGGGTGTATGTGTACGTATATAATACGGATATGCGCGAGGGGCTCCTCTCCCACCCTGCCGAGCGGCGCCGGGGACGGATGCAGATGCAGCTGCCGGAGGGCTGGAACCATCAGAATATCAGGATGTGGGGCTTCGTGGCGGACGGCGAGGGGCGGGCGAGCGGATCGCAGTATGTGGCGATGTCAATGCGCCCCCTGGCCGGAATGGCCGCCGCCGGACTGGATGCCTTCGCGGGAGCGGTCGGCGAGTTCCATTTTGCCGAAGCGGAGGGTGAGGCCGAAGGTGACGTAGCGGGAGGTGTACTTGGAGGTGCTGGAGGAGGTGTAGTAGGGGTTGATGGATGAGGAGCCCCACTCGTTCCAGTCGAAGATGTCGTCGACGTTGAGGTAGAGCGAGAGGCGGCGGTCGAAGAAATCGGCGCTGAGGCCGAGGTCGAGGCTTTTGTAGGGCTCGCTGATGTCGAGGACGGACCAGCCGTGGCCGCGGCTGCTGTAGCGTCCGGAGACGAAGACTTCGAGGCGGTTCCAGAGTTTGGCCCAGACGCGGCCGCTGATGCCCCAGGAGGTGCGGTGGTCTTCGACCCAGGCGCCCGGGCGTACCATGACGCGGTACCAGCTGTCGGTCAGGCTGGGGCTGAGGCGTATGTTGAGGAAGGCGGTGGGGCGAAGCATGGCGTTGACGTTGAAGTCGAAGCGGCGGCTGTCGCTGGCGTTGTGGGGCATGGAGACGGGGACGTAGCGGCCGAAGAAGTCGCTCCACTGGGGGTCGCTGATGGTGTTGCGCTCGTTCAGGTTGGCGCGGAAGGTGGCGCTGGCGCCGATGGAGCCGAGGCTGGCGAAGTATTTGTTCCAGTCGGCGTTGAGGTTGTGGGTGTAGGAGGCTTCGAGGAGGGGGTTGCCGGTGGAGTAGCTGTCGGTGGAGTAGGAGATGTAGCGCGAGAGGCTGGAGGCGGAGGGGTGGGAGGTGTTGATGGAATAGCCGAGGGAGAAGGTGTGCATGCTCTCGGTGCGGTAGCTGAGGTGGAGGGAGGGGCGGAGGGAGAGTTGGTTGACGGCGGTGTCGCAGTCGGGCGCGGTGAGGTGGCTGATGGCGTCGTGCTCGAAGTGGAGGCGCGAGCCGACCTTGAGGGTGAAGTTGCCCCACTTGCGGCGCCAGGAGAGGTAGGCGCCGACCTCCTGCGAGGCGGTGCGCGAGGAGTCGGACCGCAGCAGGTCGCGGCGGTAGTTGCCGGCGGCGTCGAGGGTGTCGCGCAGGTCGTAGTCGTGGCCGGCGGAGAAGCCGAAGCCGATGCCGGCCTCCACCTCGCCCTGCTCGCTGTAGGGGAGCGAGTAGTCGACACCGATGCTGCCCGAGCCGGAGAGGTAGGCGCCGTCGGTGCGCTCGTCGAAACTGAGGCGCGGCTGGGCGTCGTAGTGCTCGAAGCGAGAGGCGCCGCCCCCGAAGGCGAACCAGTGGCCGTCGAGGCTGGCCGAGAGCTGGTGGCCTTCGTTGTCGAACTTGTGCTGGAACCACATGCCGCCGCCACCGCCGCCGTTGCGGTCGTCGGAGTCGCTGTGGGAGGTGTAGCTGTAGTCGCGGGCCGTGCCGCCGATGTAGTCGGTGCGCACGTTGCGGCCGTCGCTGCGTCTGCTGCTCCAGTTGGGGTAGGTGTAGAACCAGCCGGAGAGGCTGTTCATGGTGTCGAACTCATAGCTGAAGTTGAGGTTGGCGTTGAAGCTGTTGCCGGTGTTTTCGCCCGTGCCGGTGGAGCTCCACTGGCGGGCGGGGTCGCCGATGCTGTCGAGCATGGTGCCCTCATGGTGCGAGGAGGACTCGTAGGTGTAGCGGCGGTAGCTGAGGTAGGCGCTGATGCGGAACTTCTCGTTGGAATAGACGTAGGAGAGCCAGGGGACGAGCGAGGGCTGGGACGAGCCGTTGGCGCCGAAGCTGACGTAGGAGTTGCGCATCACCTTCTGGTCGGTCTTGATGTTGATCACCGGGCCGCCGCCACCGTACTTGGCGGAGGGGTTCTTGATGACCTCGATGGAGGAGATGCTGTTGGCCGGCAGCTGCTTGATGTACTGGCGGAGGCTTTCGCCCTCGAGGTGGGAGGGGCGGTCGTTGATCCAGACGGTGACCGACTGGCCGTCGAGGGTGATGTTGCCCTGCACGTCGACCTGCACGCCGGGGGCATTTTGGAGGGCGTCGCTGGCGGTGCCGGTCTGTACGCTGGGGTCTTCGCTGACGTTGTAGAGCGTCTTCTCGCCGTCGACCGAATACATGGGCTTGGCGGCGGTGACGCTCACCTCGTCGAGCGTGGTGGCGCCCTCGCGCAGGCGCAGGATGCCGAGGTTGAGGGCCTGGGCGCCGGTGCTGTCGGCGACGGGGACGAAGAGGGTCTCATAGCCGATGGCGGAGATGCGGAGGAAGGTGGCGAAGGTGTCGGCCTGGAGGGTGAAGCGGCCGCGGTCGTCGCTGGTGGTGCCGCGGAGGAAGGTGCTGTCGGCCTGGCGCATCAGGGCGATGTTGGCGTAGGGCAGCGGGCGCTGGTCGCCTCCTTGGAGGGTGCCGCTGACGGTCTGTTGGGCCTGCGCGCCGAGCACGGCTGCGACAAGGAGCAGGAAGGTCAGTGTCTTTTTCATTGTCGACTATTATGTTTTTTCTCTTCGTGGCATGGAATTCCGGTGGAGGTGTTGGCTGTGGCTAGCGCTCCATCATGATACCGACACCCAGCATCACCGTGATGTCTTGCACAAAGGGGGCCTCCACCTTCCCTCCATGGAACGGGTTGTCCCAAACGGCATCGCCTTTGATGGAGTTGTCAGCCGAGAAGCCACGGCTGTAGCGGCACGAAAGGGAGATGAAGTAGTCCTCATTGAAAGTGTATTTGGCACCCAGCAGGGCGTAAGGAGCCAGCAGTTTGCCCGAAATAGGCTCGCTGCCGCTGAAAGTTGTCTCTCTGCCGCCGTAGGAACTCGACGACAGCATCTCCCAATAGGTGGTAAACGAGACGCCCAGGCTGCCAAAGACTTCAAACATGCTTGACAGATGCAACGCACCATAGAGACCCATGTCGCCACTGATGCCAAAGAGCGAAATGCCCAGTTCGCCGTCCGCGTCTTGCGGCAATCCGGTGAGCAGCCCGGTGCCCTGTGTGCCTTTGGGAATGGTTACATTCCACCCTGTGTGGCGGATACCAAAACCGTAACACCACCCCCAACCCAAAAGGTCGTTCACCATATACTCGCGCTCGGCACGAAAACCGAAATTCCACGGCAGTTTGTTGCTTTCGTTTTGGGTGGCGATGGGTGCACCGGCAAGATTGGTGAATTCCGGCTTGGGAACACTTTGCCCGCCCAAGAAGATGCTAATCTGGCGGTTATCCATTCGGTCTTGAGCCTGCAAGATACTGGCCGTCAGCACCATGATAGTCCCCATGAGAAAGATTTTCTGTTTCATATCCACAAGTATTTTTGCTGCAAAGTTACAATTTTTTCTGCAATTGGCTGAAAAAAAATAAAAAAAAATTGAGGATTGCGATAAAAATCGTATCTTTGCACCCAAAAACAAACCAATACCTCACGACAATGAAGAAAACAATCTCTCTGGTGGCCGCTGTCGCGCTGACGGCGTCGGCACTGGCCCAAGTAGGCACACTCACCCTCCGCAGCGAAGGCAAAGCGCTGGCCACGGGTTCGTACCAAAGCACATGCTTCAGCCTCGACACCACATCGTTGCTTTTCGAGCAAAACGCCTCGTTGGTCAACGCGCGATACGAATTGGCGCGTTTCGACATGAATCAAAAGGAGTTGGCGCGCATACGCTACAAGCGCCAGGCCGGACGCTCATACGACTATGTATTTGACAACGGCACGGTGGTCGACCTGCTGATATCCGACCTTGGCTTGGGCGATACCCCTCCAGGCCTCTACCACGAGCGGCGCGACCCGACTAATCTGAAGCCGCTGTCCGACCCCGAACCGCTCCACACCATCCAACGCGAAGCCGGACAGGGAATCTGTTTTGCACGGCTTTCGCCCGACAAGCAGCTGGTGGCGGGCTTCTACATCACCCTGGGCGACGGGAAGCCGGCCGAAGTGCGCGTGGCACTCTACAACCGAAAACTGGAAGAATATTGGAATATGACTTCGCGCCTGACCACCATCGGCCCGATGATGGTGACCGACAGCGGGGAGGTGCTCATCGCCGGCTGCTCACAGAAGAAAGGCACCGATGAGACAGTCTATGAGGTGCTGGTGTTCGACGGTGAACACGACAACAGTTACCGTTTCACCACCCACCACAAAGGACGCGTGTCGGACCTCCAGCTGGCCAGCTATCACAACGGAAAAATCGCACTTTTTGCCACCATCAGCAAAGAGGGGCACACAAACAAGAACGAAAGCTATGTGGACCGTCTGCTCTCGCTCTGCTACAACACCCAAACCAAAACCCTCTCCGACGAAATACACAAACTGACGGATGTAGAGTGCAACCGCCTCGGCAACAAGGATGACGACGCCCGCGCCAAGAATGCGGTGCGCTTTCTGCAAATCGAGAATGTGGCAACCGCTCCCGATGGACGCTACGACGTTCTGCTCACCCAGCGCTGGAGAGAATACGTCGATGGCTTGCCAACCGGAATATACACACAGGGGCTGATGGTGGCATCCATCGATGCCAACGGCCGCTTCGCCCAGACCTATACCCGACGCGTGAACACCGGCGTAGCCATCAACCAAAGTACCATGAACCAATATAAACTAATGCGCACTGCCCATGGGGCACTGCTCTTTTTCACCCAGCATGCATCCAGCGCCGACCGAGGCGAAGACGAACGTGTGAAACGGTTCCAACCCATGCATGACAAAACTGCCATCACCACCCTTTACATCCCTGACAACGGGTCTGTGGTGGAGCAGAACTTCCCGGTCGACAAATACGGTATCCTGGGCACCCCTGTCAGCCTCGGCAACAACTCATATCTGCTTTTCCTGCGTACAAAAAGAAAAAGCCAGGTGGCCATTTTCGAAATGGATGCAAGCAAATAAACCCCCGTTCCAATGTCCATCAGACACTTCCTCTTCGGACTGCCCCTGCTTCTGCTGCCCATGTGCACAATGGGTCAGGATGGCGGATTGCTGCGCAGCCAAGGCCCCCTTCCCGACGACCTTCGGCTCACCTACGAGCAACTTTGCGAGAGCGACCTCAAACGTAACGCCGAATACCGCGGTGGGAAGGTGAAAGACAAAGAGGCGGTGCGTCAGGTGTCCTACCGCATAGGCAAACTGCTGTCCAGCGGACGCATCCTCTTCGGCGACCCTGTATCGGACATGCTCGCCCGCATAGCCGACACCCTGCTGTGCAAACACCCCGAATTGCGCTCCGAACTGCGATTCTATACCGTCAAAAGCCCCGAGGTGAACGCATTCAGCACCGCCCAGGGGATGGTGTTTGTCAACACAGGCCTGGTGGCGCAAGTGGAAAACGAAGCACAGCTGGCTTTCGTACTGGCACACGAAATCGTTCACTACTACCGCCACCACGCGATGGAGATGCTGAACACCAAACACAAGAAAAGGGACATCGAAGACGAGCGCGCCGATCTGGACTACCTGCTACGCCACCATGCCCGAAGCCGTGAGATGGAAAGCGAGGCCGACTCGATCGCTCTGACACTCTTCTACTTGCAAAGCCCCTACAACAAGTCTGCGGGCGACGGGATCTTCAACATACTGCAACACCGGGGGCAGACGTTTGCCAACCTTCCCATCGACCGACATTTTTTCGATGGGCCCGGATTCAGTATGGGCAGCGAATGCTGGCTCGACAGTGTGGCCTCCATCACCTCGCACGAGGGGGACGAGGACTCGCTCTCCACCCACCCCAACATCATGCGACGCCGGCAAGCCTATCACCGCCTCATGGATGGACGAGCGGACGGTGAAGACTACGTCGTAACCTCGCGCAAACGTTTTCAGGAACTTCAGCGAATGGCCAGACACGAGTGCTTGCGCCAAGAGTTGATCCACGCGGACTACCCCCGCGCTTTTTATGACGGATACCTCCTGCTGCGATTGGATTCCACGGACGGTTTCGCGGCGCAGGGGCTGTCACGGGCTCTCTACTCGGTAGCGGTGAACCGCGCCTATGGTGCAGATGCCGTCCTTGGCGACTACAAGGACGTCGAAGGCGAATTGCAACAAGCCTACTATATGTTGCGCCGAATTGACGCAAAACAGCTGCTTCTTGCCAGCATTCGCAAGATATGGCAGCTCGGGCGCCGTTTTCCCGACGACAGCACCCACAACCAACTAGCCTCCCATTTGCTCTACATTCTGCACAGCCGTTACGACATGCAAGCATCCGACTTTGTGGCCACACCTGACAACCTTCCGGAAAATACCGAGGCAGACAGTGTCGACCTGTCGAAGCTCCCACGCCTCGAGCGCATCAAGCGTCTTCGCGAAAGGCAGGCAGCGACACAAGAACGCAGTTATGGCACAGCCTTTTCCGACATGATCTCCGACAGCGCTTTTACCCACCTGCTTTCTCGGATGGCATACCTGCCCGACTCCCTCAAACCTAACGATGACAATGCCACCGGGGCGCAACTCATCTACAGCCCGACCTATCTCGTGGGCAACAGCAAGACGGGTGAGCTGAAACCCGACAAGAGCATTCGCGGGGAACGCCGCTTGGTGGCTCTTATGCACCATACCGGCAGACGCCACGGGCACGGAAGCATCGACTTTTCCGACCAAAGCTTTTCCAAGATGACCAACGCGTGTGAGTATAACGACTATGTGACACTGAACGAATGGATGACTGAATTCTGGGAGGACAAAGGCTCCATCACATCTTTTCGGTTCATGCAGTCTTCGATGGACTCGCTGCTAGCCAAGTACAATGCCCGCACAGTAAACATGGCCGTAGTGGTCAATGCCGAGAACTACGGAAAGGGCCTCTTCTCACGCATCAACGCCTGGGCAATGGCGAACCCTCTCTACTGGCTCTATTGCATCTCTCCGCCAGTACTTTTCACCAGAATTTTCGACCGTCAACACACTTCTGCAGCGACCTTTATCGTCGATGCCGCCAACGCACGTATCCTGGCTCGCGACACCTACGATCAATATTGGCAGGACGACCGCGCGCTGGTATCATCGATCCTTCACGACGCTGCACGTCGCTCCGCAATACGCATCGGCTCCGACTCGGAAACTGCCGCAGAGAAACGCATCAAACGCCTGGTGCCAGGAGCTGACGGGCTGCGCTTTGCATTGTCGCTAGGGGGCATACCCGAATTTCGTCCCTTTAAACTTTGGCCCATGGCATATGCCGAGCATGCTGTGGGACGACACTTCTCAATGGCACTCGCGGCCAACTATCAAAAGCGAGACGAAGGTGACGCGCTCTCTTCAACGCTTACCCTCCGCTACTATTTCCGCACGGACTTTGCACCATTGGGCCGCTACTTCGGCGCAGGTCTGCTTTTCTGCCAATTCAGCGAAACCGGAACTCAAAACAATCACGGCGGCCTTACGGTCGAAATAGGACGCAACTATATCATCGCCCGGAGATTGATTGTGGGCCTGAACCTTCGCGGAAACTATAGCTTCGGAAGCAATGACACCGCGTTGGGGAAAGCCTGGTTGTCCGCCAATCTCCTGACGTTTGGAATCAGCCTGGGCGTGCGTCCATTCTAACCCTGAGCAGAGGGGAACTTGCCTGACGGCTTCTTCATTGCATCGAGTTCCTGCTTCAGGTACTGGCCGGTGAAGCTGTTTTTCTGCTTGGCGAGCTGCTCGGGGGTGCCGGCGAAGACGATTTGACCGCCGGCGCGGCCACCGTCGGGGCCGAGGTCGATGACCCAGTCGGCCACCTTGATGACGTCCATGTTGTGCTCGATGATGAGGACGCTGTTGCCCTTGTCGACAAGCTTTTGCAGCACGTCGAGCAGCACGCGGATGTCTTCGAAGTGGAGGCCAGTGGTGGGTTCGTCGAGGATGTAGAGCGTGCGGCCGGTGTCGGTGCGGCTGAGCTCGGTGGCGAGTTTGACGCGCTGGGCTTCGCCGCCACTGAGGGTGGTGGACTGCTGCCCGAGGGTGATATAGCCGAGACCTACATCCCTCAGGGTCTGCAGTTTGCGTCGCAGCTTGGGCATGGCGTCGAAGAATTCGACGGCCTCGTTGACGGTCATGTCGAGCACGTCGGCGATGGACTTGCCTTTGTATCGTATCTCGAGGGTCTCGCGGTTGTAGCGCTTGCCGCCGCACATCTCGCACTGCACGTAGACGTCGGGCAGGAAGTTCATCTCGATGGTGCGCAGGCCGGCGCCCTTGCAGTGCTCGCAGCGGCCACCGCTGACGTTGAAGCTGAAGCGACCGGGCTTGTAGCCGCGGATGCGGGCCGAGGGGAGGTCGGCGAAGAGGCGGCGGATGTCGTCGAAGAAGCCGGCATAGGTGGCGGGATTGGAGCGCGGGGTGCGCCCGATGGGCGACTGGTCGATTTGTATCACCTTGTCGATGAGGTCGATGCCGTCGATGCTCTGGTAGGGCAGCGGGGCGCGCAGCGAATGGTAGAAATGCTGGCTGAGGATGGGCTGGAGGGTGTCGTTGATGAGGGTGGACTTGCCGCTGCCGCTGACGCCGGTGACGCAGACGAGCATGCCGAGCGGGAGGTCGAGGTCGACGCCGCGGAGGTTGTTGCCCGTGGCACCGCGGAGCACGATGTGCTGGCGCCCGTCGACGGGGCGGCGCTTGGGGAGGTCGATGTCGCGGCGGCGGGTGAGGTAGTCGAGCGTGAGGCTTGTCGGGCGTGCCGCGACACTGTCGCGGCTTACAGAACCGGCGAAGAGGACCTTGCCGCCGTGCACGCCGGCGCCGGGGCCGATGTCGACCAGGAAGTCGGAGGCGAGCATCATGTCGCGGTCGTGCTCGACGACGATGACCGAGTTGCCGAGGTCGCGCAGCCGCTTGAGGCTTTCGATAAGCCGCTGATTGTCGCGCTGATGGAGGCCGATGGAGGGCTCGTCGAGGATATAGAGCACATTGACCAGCTGGGAGCCTATCTGGGTGGCCAGGCGTATGCGCTGCGCCTCGCCGCCGGAGAGGCTCTTGGCGCTGCGGTTCATGCTGAGGTAGCCCACGCCCACGTCGAGCAGGAAGGAGATGCGCTTCAGCACCTCGACGAGCACCTCGTGGGCGATGGTGGCATCGCGCTTGTCGAGCTGGGGTTCGAGGGCTTGCAGCCACTCGTGCAGTTCCAGCAGGTCCATGTCGGCCAGCTGGCCGATGTTCTTGTCGAGGATGCGGAAGGCGAGGCTTTCAGGCTTGAGGCGGTGGCCATGGCATTCGGGGCAGGGGACGGTGTTCATGAAGCTGGCCACCCATTTCTGAAGGCTGGCCGAGGTGTCGTCGAGGGCCAGATTGGACATATAGGTGACAATGCCTGGGAACTCGCTGAGGTAGCCTGGGTCCTCGGGGTCTTCGATGGCGGTGAAGTGGTTGCTGCCGTAGAGGATGGCGTTGAGCGCCTCGTCGCTGAGGTCGGCCACGGGGGTGTCGAGGGTGAAGCCGTAGTGGCGGCCCATGAGCTCCACTTTGCGATAGACGTAGTTGGTGGGCGAGTACTTGCCCATCACCTCGATGGCGCCGTCGCGGAGGCTGCGCTTGGGGTTGGGGATGAGCTTCTGCATGTCGATCTGCGCCACCTCGCCCAGGCCGTTGCAGTGGGGGCAGGCGCCATAGGGCGAGTTGAAGGAGAAGGTGTTGGGTTCGGGTTCGGGATAGGAGAGGCCGCTGTCGGGGTCCATGAGCATGCGGCTGAAGTAGCGCACCGACCCGTCGTCGGCCGCCAGCACCATGAGGATGCCCTTGCCTTGGCGGAAGGCCACCTTGACGGCCTCGCGCAGGCGGTCGGGGCTGCGGTCGGCCCGCAGGCGGTCCACCACGAGCTCGATGTCGTGCACCTTGTAGCGGTCCACCTGCATCTTGTAGGCGATTTCCTTCACCTCGCCGTCGACCCTCACGCGCAGGAAGCCCTTCTTGGCCACCTGCTCGAAGAGGTCGCGGTAGTGGCCCTTGCGCCCTTTCACCAGCGGGGCGAGGATGGTGATGTCGCGGTTGCCGTAGTCGGTGGTGATGATGTCGATAATCTTCTCCTCGCTGTATTTCACCATGGGTTTGCCGGTGGCCAGCGAGTAGGCCTTGCCGATGCGGGCGTAGAGCAGACGCAGGAGGTCGTAGGTGTCGGTCAGGGTGCCGACGGTGGAGCGGGGGTTGTTGTTGGTGCTTTTCTGCTCAATGGCGATGACGGGGCTGAGGCCCTCGATGAGGTCCACGTCCGGGCGCTCCATATTGCCTATAAAGTTGCGCGCGTAGGCGGAGAAGGTCTCCATGTAGCGGCGCTGGCCCTCGGCATGGATGGTGTCGAAGGCGAGGCTCGATTTGCCGCTGCCGCTCAAGCCGGTGAATACCACCAGCTTGCCGCGCGGGATCTCGAGGTCCACATTTTGCAGGTTATGCTCGCGCGCGCCTAGTATCTTTATTTTCTCGTCGTCCATAGTGTTGTGTTAGATGCTCTCGATAACGGAGGTGTCGTGCTTCCCCTTGACGATGGTGTTGTATTCGGTGCCTTTCTGCGTGGGGATGCGCACGGTGTAGCTCTTATTGGCTTTGTTTTTGAGGGTGTCGGTGGTGAGCCAGGGGTTCATCGTGCGCAGCAGTTTGTAGGTGGTGCCATGGCTGGCGGCGAACTGGTAGAGGTCCACATTCTGCCCGCCGAGGGTGACGGTCTTGTAGGGCAGCTCGGGGTAGAGGTCGCAGCGGCGCACATGGTAGCCGTAGTCCTGCGGGTGCTGCATGATGAGTTTCATGGCCAGGATGCGGTATACGTAGCGTTGGGTTTCGCGGTTGAGGTAGAGCTCGTAGTAGCTCTTCTGCCCCTGCTTCTCGAGGCGTTTGGCGAGGCCGTTTTCGCCACAGTTGTAGGCCGCCGCGGCTTCGGCCCAGCCGCCCAGCCTGCGGCGCAGCTCTTTCAGGTAGCTGCAGGCGGCGCGGGTGGAGGCTTCGAGGTCGTTGCGCATATCCACCTCGTCGTTGATTTCCAGCCCGTAGCGCTGGCCGGTGGATTTCATGAACTGCCAGTAGCCCTGCGCGCCGGCGGGCGAGGTGGCGTTCTGGAGGCTGCTCTCGATGACGCAGAGGTACTTCAGGTCCTGCGGCACGCCTTCCTCGCGCAGGATACGCTCGATGGTGGGGAAGACACGCGCGGCCCGCTTGATGCAGAAAAGGGTGTTGCTCTGGAAGTACATGTTGCTCACCAGCTCGCGGTCCAGCCCTTCGCGCACGTAGTAGAGGTTCATCGGCACGCGCTGTCCGGCGAAGGTGAGCGTGTCCGGCAGCGGAGGGGCATAGACGTGGTAGCCGGCGCGGATGGCGCGGGTGTGGAGTTCCTCGCCGTGCTCCTTGCGGGTGGAAAAAATAAAGGCCTCGCCGGCAATCGCCACAGAGGCCAGTATGATGGCGATGATGGATAGTTTCTTCATAAGGTATTTGTGAGTGCTACTGTAGTGACTATCAGGCGTGCCACCTCATGCTTCGACATCAGCGGGCTCTCCTTGCGGCTGCCGTCGGCGCCGAGGATGGTCACCTTGTTGGTGTCGACACCGAAGCCGGCGCCGGCATCGCGCAGCGAGTTCATGACGATAAAGTCCAGGTTCTTGCGGCGCAACTTGCCTTCGGCGTTCTGCAGCTCGTTGTCGGTCTCCAGCGCGAAGCCTACGAGGCGCTGCCCGTCGCGCTTCATGGTGCCGAGGGTGGCCAGGATGTCGGGATTTTGCACCAGGCGGAGGGTCATGCCCTCGTCGCCCTGCTTCTTCAGCTTGTGGTCGGCCTGCTCGGCGGGGCGGTAGTCGGCCACGGCGGCCGAGAGGATAGCCCCCTGGCAGGCGGGGAACGCCTCGGTGGCGGCGGCATACATCTCGCGGGCGCTCTCGACACGACGGATGTTGACATGTCGATTTGCCGGGATGTCAAGATGCGTGGGTCCGCTCACCAGCTCCACCTCGGCGCCCGCCTCGGCCAGGGCTTCGGCCAGGGCGAACCCCATCTTGCCGCTGGAGTAGTTGCCGATGAAGCGCACGGCGTCGATTTTCTCGTAGGTGGGCCCTGCGGTGACCAGCCATCTTTGGCCAGCCAATTTTGAACTCTGATTCGATTTTCCAAATTCAAAATTTGCAATCGCCTCGGCGATTGCGCCCGGCTCCGCCATGCGGCCCGTGCCGCTCACACCGCAGGCCAGCTCGCCTTCGGCGGGGCCCACGATGCCTATCCCCCACCCCCGCAGCGTCGCCAGGTTGCGCTGCACGGCGGGGTGCGCCCACATGTCGCTGTTCATGGCCGGCGCCATGACGACGGGCTTCGCCGAGAAGGCCAGCAGCAGGGTGCTCAACGCGTCGTCGGCCACGCCGGCGGCCACCTTGCCGATGATGTTGGCCGTGGCCGGCGCCACCACCAGCAGCTCGCCCCAGTCTTTGAGCGAGATATGCTCGGTGCCGCCCGAGGCAAAGAGGTCGCAGTAGAGCGGCGCGCCGCTCACCGTCTCCAGCGTGGGACGCGTGACGAACTGCAGCGCGTGCTCCGTGGCGGCGCAGCGCACCTCGTGGCCCGCCTTCACCAGCAGGCGCACCAGCTCCGGCACCTTGTAGGCCGCAATGCCACCCGTGATTCCAACGACAATTCTCATTCTCTTTTACTTCGCCTTCGCCTCCTTGACGGGGTTGCGGTAGTAGATCTGCCCGTCGAGGTATTCCTCGGTGGCCTCCAGCGTGGGCTTGGGCTGGCGCTCGAAGCGGCGCACAATCTCGATCTGCTCGCGGTTCTCGAACATCTCGTCCATCGCGTCGTTACCCGAGCGGAAGTCGTCGATCTTGTCGTGCAGCGCACGCTTCTCTTCCTGCGCAATCTGGTTGGCGCGCTTGCTGAGCATGGCCACGGTCTCGTAGATGTTGTCGGTCATCTGGCTGAACTCACCCGTGTTGCGGGTGATGGTAGTGTTCGAAATTTTCTTTTTCTTCTCTTCCATGGAAAAATATTTTCAATTTTTAACTTTCAATTCTCAATTTCACTTCCCCATCTTCGCCATCTCAGCCCGTGTCTTGGTGTAGATGGTCTGCGCCTGGGACATGCGCTTCGAGTCGGCGAAGCTGCTGCTGAAGCGCTCGAAGTCGTTCACCACCTGCTGCAACCGCTCGTACTTCTTGTCCTCGCGGCTGTTCATGGCGTAGCGGTAGCTGGCGTCGAGCATATAGAACATCGCCTCCTCGCGCTGCGGCGCATCGGGGTAGAGGTTGAGGAACTGCTTGAACGACTCATACGCCGCACGGTATTCCTCGATATAGTAGTAGCCGTAGGCTATCTCGTAGTCCTTCTTCGTCAGCTTGCCGCGCAGCTCGTCGAGGCACTTGTTCACCTCCGGCAGGCGCGTGCTGCGGGGGTAGCGCTCGGCAAACATCTCAAACTCCTCGATGGCACCCTTGGTCATCGACTGGTCCAGCCCGTAGTCCGGCGAGTCCACATAGGCACAGTAGGCCGAATAGAACAGCGCCTCCTCCAGCTTGTTGCTGTAGGGAAACTGGCGCGCGAAGCGCTTGTACTGGTAGGCCGCCGTGTAGTTGTCGCCGCTCTTGCGCAGCGACTGGGCGTAGTACCACGCTATGTTCTCCGCATGGTCCTTGCCGCGGTAGTACATCGTCAGGTTCTCGAACAGCTGCGACGCGCGAGAGAAGCTGTTCTCGTTGTAATATTTCATCGCCGCGGCATACTTCGCCTCGTAATCGTTGCTGTTGAGCATCTTATTAAACCCACCACAACTCGCTGTCAGCAAGCACACTGCAGCGATTGTGGCGACAAAAATCGCCTTTTTCATAGGCTGCAAAGATACAAAAAATATTCGACGCGCGAATATTTTTTTCATATCTTCTGCCTATGGCCTTGCCACAATCGGGAGGAAAGCGGTGAAGCGGTTGCGTTGGAAATTGCGGAGGACCCACTCGTCTGCCGTGGGTTCCAGCCCGAAGCCTCCGAATATCCGCAGCCGCTGCGGGCAGAGGTCGCAATAGGAGACGCCCTGCACCTCCACGCTGCCATACGACGTGGGCCAGTTCAGCCAGCGGTCGACATACCCGTTTTCATAGACAACGCCGATACAGTTGCTCCGGTGGGTGCCCGCGATATAGAACAGCGAGTCGACCGTCACCGGGGTGGCGAAATAGGCTTCGTAGACGTAGCAGTAGGCGAAGTCGGTGTCGGCGTTGCTGAAACGCAGGTCGTCGCGCCGAGGCATTTTGAAGATGTAGGGCGTGGCCGTGTCCCAGCGCACGGAGTCGAGGAGGGTGAGCTCGCGCGGATAGTAGCGCTGGAGCGCCCACGGGGTTGTAGCCCGCACACCGCCGGCCTGGTAGATCATCATGTACTCGGCGGCGCGGTTATCGCTTTTCGAGGGGAATGGGAGGGCTGTATCCATCGACACAAAGGCAGCCAGCCCCACCACCATCAGCGGCCCCTCGGCGCGGTGCTCGGAGGCGACGACGTTGGGGTTCGTCTCCTCCCAGCTCATGTGCCGGTCGCCCCTGAAGGTGAAGTCGGCCGTGTCGGAATAGTAGGTGGCACACGAGTCGTACCACTCGTTGTAGTGGTAGCGCGGATTGCGCCCCATGAGGGTGTCCAGGTCGGTGTAGGACGGCTGGGCCGCCAGGGTGGTGGCCAGCACGGCGGCTGCCGCCAACATCGTCAGCTTTTTCATAACGGTATGGTTGTTTATTTTTTGACAAAAGTTTTCACGCTCTTCCGCCCGTCGGCATAGAGGGCCACGCTGTAGTGGCCGGCGGCCCATTCGGCTATGTCCAGCCTTGTCTCGCCGGCGGCGATGGTGCGCTGCAGCACGAGGCGTCCGGCCGCGTCGTAGACCTCCATCCGGCAAGCCTCGGCATAGCCGAGGGTGACGGTCACGTGGCCGCGGGCCGGATTGGGGGTGAGCGAGAAGGCCAAGCCGCCGTCGGGACTGCCGATACCCACATCCTCGACGAAATGAGCCACAAAGAGCGTGTCCTGCGTCAGCTCCACCATCCGCGGGTTGTCGGTCACACCGTCGTTCCACCGCTCGAACCGGTATCCCGCGGCCGGCCGCGCGCTGATGGCGCATTGCTTGCCCATGCCGAAGGAGCCGCTGCCCGACGTGGAGCCCTTCCGGGCGTCGTCGGCAACCACCGTCAAATCCACCGCCTTGATAGGCAGGAAGACTCCCACACGCAGCGAACGACGGTAGTGGTCATTCCACTCCTCGCTAGCCCCAACCTCGCCCCGCAGAAGGCTTTGATTGTCCCTACAGTCGGCACACAACATCGGTAACCCCATTCCCATGACGTCGAAATAGACTATAGGCTTGTGCAGGTACACCATCCGCGAATAGTCGAACACATTGCTGCGGCTGGTTCCGGCGACATAAAATGTAGAATCAACAGTCACCGCACTGTCGAAGTAGGCTTCGTAGGCGTAGCAATACATGAACTTTGTGCTGTCGGCCGAGGTGGCCGTGAGGTCATTTTTCGGCAGTTTCATCAAGCGAGGCACCGACTGCCCCCACCGTACCGAGTCTACTAACCGGCGCTGGCGTTGAGCTGTGGCATCATGCTGATAGAGAAACATCGCCTCCTCCTCTTGCTTGTAGTCCAAGAATCGCACCCGCTCTCCACCCCGCAGTCCCCAGTCGTTAGTCCCGCTCATCACCAATGCCACCAAACCACCCACCCTCAGCGTACTGTCGACACGGAACTCCTTGACAAGAAGTTCATTTGAACTGTCGGCACAATAATCAGCCGTGCTATAGAACTCCGTGCCGAAATAGTCACTGTACGGGTCTGTTTCTGTATCTGCGTAGTAAGCCTGACAGTCGTCGTACCAACCCAGATAGATATACCTTTCGCAACGCCCCACGATGGTGTCGCTCGGCGGCGGATACACTTGCCCCGTCGCTGCCAGCGCCAAAAGCAACATGGCATCGATTATCAATTTTTTTTTCATATACATATTGTAATGTTATTTCTCGTGTAGCTTAGGTGCCGGAAATGTCCATCGTTTTATAGTCACCACTCCCAGCTATTACGTCCGCAACATCAAACTGGCCTATGAATCCACAATGTTCCACTTCCATATAAGGAGCTCCACCTTGCCCGAATTCGAATAGTATTTCACCCGTCTCCCACCAATGCGTCCCAGCAAACCAACATTTTGTACCTACAATCTCCATCGCTTTTACAATATAACCCGAATTTGTCGGCAACAATGGCGACATCATCGGATTAGGTACATAGAAACTATTGGTTTGATCCACCCTTACCAAAGCATCTTGTCCACTCACTGATGAATACTCACTTATGCTGCTATATGCAAACTGCCCACTCACCCTTTCTCCACAGCAAAATAGCGCGAAAAAAAAACAACACTCTATACCATTCTGTTTTTTCATAATTTATCTGTTACGCTTTTGAAAATTCGATGCAAAAATACACAAAAAAAAGTTTTGCAAAAAAAAATTAACAATTTTTTAACTAAACTTAAATTCAATCCGTAACCACTCGAAAGCGCCTACGGCGCAGGACACAACGGGGGACGATTGAATGCGGACTATTAATCGGATGCACCTACGGCGCAGGATGAGCCTGCATTATAGTAGCGCGCGCCCCGCGGATGCCCCGGCGGGGCTTCCGCTCATAGGCTCTTATCCAAACGCATCGTCGGGGGAATCGGCCTGCGCAGAGGGGACCGATGCAACCGGGGGACATGCAACGCATTCATCTGCAGGCGTGTCCGTTGCCTCGTCCGCCCCGGCCTGCCGCGAGCGGCCGTCGGCGTCGCCCAGCGGCAGGTAGGCCGTGGCCGACACCTCGCCGGCGGCATTCTCCGCCACGGCCCAGAGGTGCACCTCCGCGCCCGCCATCTGCTGCGGCAACAGGAAACGCGCACGCCGGCGGCCACGCTCCACCGTCGCCGCCACCAGCCCCTGCCCCGTCGCGGGGCAGTAGACATAGAGGTGCACGCGGTCCTCGTTACGCCCGCCCTCCTTGCTCCACTCCACGGTGGCCACCCCGTCCGCACCCACCGCACCCGCGGTCAGGCGCACCGCCGGCAGGTGCCCACGCGAAAACTGCAGCCGCGCGTAATCCACACTCCCCGAGCCGAATGCCTCGTGGTTCAGCCGCAGGAAGGCGTTGCCCTCCGTCAGCCCGTGCCCCGCCGCCCAGGCCCGCAGCCCGATGCGCAGCAGCGGTGTCGCCGGCGAGGCGAACTGTATCATCGCCTTGAAGCGCCCCCGCTGCTGCAGCTGCGCCTCGCTCCGCCGGTCGTTGTAGTGGCTCGGCCGCGCGCGCATACACCAACGGTCCCGCCATCGGTAGCCAATCACCGTCCCCACCGTCCCGCGGAACGGCCCCAGAATTCCTTGTTCCAATTTTGCCATAACTGCTTGTTTTTGTACGCCTTAACTGTCGGCGAATTTTACAGATTAATCGAATCTATATAAGTTGTTTTTTGTTGTTTCCCGTTGTCTTCCTTGTTTTTCTTGTCTTTCTTGTCTTTTAAATTTTCAATTCTCAATTTTCAATTTCATTGTCTTCCACCGATAACGCAGAAGCCGTGTTTTTATTGTGCAGACATTAAAAAAAATTATCAAACTGTTAGCAAAATTTGATTGTCGCTATCGGCTAGTTTTCAGCGCACAAAAATCTTGCCGACCGGCAGCCCCCGCCCCGTTTTCCCCCTCCCGCCGGCAGGGCATTTTTGCCGAGGGGTGCATTTTTAACTTTTCCGTTCCGAAAAAAAGTCGTACCTTTGCACTTTAAAAATAATACAATATATGGATACGATAGTCATCTTAGACTTTGGTTCTCAATACACTCAGCTCATCGCGCGCAAAATCCGCGAGCAGAATGTCTACTGCGAAATCCACCCCTTCGACAAGGTTCCGCCCCTGACGCCCGACGTGAAAGGCGTCGTCTTCAGCGGCAGCCCCTTCTCCTGCAACGCGCCGGACGCCCCCGTGCCCCAGATGGACGGCATCAAGGGGCGCCTCCCCCTGCTCGCCGTCTGCTACGGCGCACAGTACCTCGCCCGCTACGGCGGCGGTCGCGTGCAGCAGAGCCAGACCCGCGAATACGGCCGCGCCAACCTCAGCTTCGTCGACGGCTCCAACCCCCTCCTCCGCGGCATCCCCCAAGGCAGCCAGGTGTGGATGAGCCATGGCGACACCATCGAGGCCCTACCCGACGGCTACCGCACCATCTGCTCCACCGACAACGTCCGCTATGCCGGCTACCAAATCGAAGGCGAACCCACCTATGCCATACAGTTCCACCCCGAGGTGCACCACAGCCTCGACGGTGTGCAGCTGCTGCGCAACTTCGTGCTCGACATCTGCCGCTGCCGACCCGAGTGGACGCCCGAGAGCTTCATTGAGACCACCGTCGACGAACTGCGCCGCAAGGTGGGTCCGGACAAGGTGATCCTCGGCCTCAGCGGCGGCGTCGACTCCACCGTCGCCGCCGTACTCCTCCACCGCGCCATCGGCCACCAGCTCCACTGCATCTTCGTCGACAACGGCCTGCTGCGCAAAGACGAGTTCAGCTCCGTCCTCGAATCCTATCGCGACATGGGTCTCAACGTCAAGGGCGTCGACGCCAAGGACCGCTTCTACTCCGTCCTCGCCGGCGTCACCGACCCCGAAAAGAAGCGCAAAGCCATCGGCCGCACCTTCATCGACGTCTTCGATGCCGAAGCCAAACTCATCTCCGACGCCCGCTACCTCGGCCAGGGCACCATATACCCCGACGTGATTGAGTCGTCCAGCGTCAAAGGCCCCAGCCAGACCATCAAGAGCCACCACAACGTGGGCGGCCTGCCCGACTATATGAAGCTCCAGCTCGTCGAGCCCCTCCGCTCGCTCTTCAAGGACGAGGTGCGCCGCGTGGGCCGCCAGCTCGGCATCAAGGACTCCCTCATCGGGCGCCACCCCTTCCCCGGCCCCGGCCTCGCCATCCGCATCCTCTCCGACGTGACGCCCGAGAAAGTGCGCATCCTCCAGGAGGTGGACCACATCTTCGTCCAAGGCCTCCGCGACAGCGGCCTCTACGACCAGGTGTGGCAAGCCGGCGCCATGCTCCTGCCCGTGCAGAGCGTCGGCGTCATGGGCGACGAGCGCACCTACGAGAGTGTCGTCGCGCTCCGCGCCGTCGAGAGCGTCGACGGCATGACGGCCGACTGGTGCCACCTGCCCTACGACTTCCTCGCCCGCGTCAGCAACGAAATCATCAACCGCGTCCGCGGCGTCAACCGCGTCGTCTACGACATCTCCTCCAAGCCCCCGGCAACCATCGAGTGGGAGTAAAAAATCGAGAATTCACAGTTGAAAACTGAAAACTTTATGACGCAACACACTTCGCGGAATGGGAAATGGAGATTGATATTGCTTGCCTGCGCAAGCCTGATTTTCAATTCTCAATTCTCAATTTTCAATTCCGCCCGGGCCCAAGCCCCCGGCACCACCCCGGTGAAGGTCAGCTATGAGACCCAAATCATCAACGGCCGCCGCTACTACGTCCACATCGTGGAGAAAGGGCAGACCGTCTACTCCATCTCGAAGGCTTACAAGGTGCAGAGCTACGACGCCGTCACCCACAAGGACATCCACTTCCTCCACCCGGGCGACACCGTCTGGCTGCCCCACCGCGGCCAGTTCGGCGCCCAGACCGAGGAGTACGAAAACCGCAACGTGGCCACCCAGGCCCCGCGCTCCGACTCCCCCTCCACGCCGCCCTCGCAGCGCCCC